>Ga0214919_10003341_pt1 | contig 24322 bp, 23 predicted proteins | sample LL1503_MetaG_FD_177994 | JGI IMG/M metagenome (GOLD analysis project Ga0214919, IMG submission 177994) | Freshwater microbial communities from Lake Lanier, Atlanta, Georgia, United States - LL-1503 | ecosystem: Environmental > Aquatic > Freshwater > Lake | place: USA: Georgia | collected... | reverse complement strand
CCCCGACGATATTTTGCTCAACCTCTGCGAACGTGCCTTGCGCGTTGATGAGATGATAGTGGAAAAGATTTTTTAAGGAGAGGAGGGCATCCCACGTTTGCTCCTTGAATACCCGGTAACGGCGCCGAGCTAGGGTTTGGTCAAAATCGGTGATCCGCTCTTCTTCCAGCTGACCTTGCCGACTACGGCGTACCTCGAGATTGTGCGCTTTGACTTTGCGGCCGCGCATGATTTGCCGCGCCACGCTTTCCTTTTCGTCAACGAATAATACGACGATCTGCATGACCGGTTGGCGGAAATGAATGGCCAGCGGGGTGCCATAGAATTCGCGCCACAGCTGCGTCATTTTTTCATACAACATCTTGAGGCACTCGACCTGCACTTTCGTGCGCGGAAATCCATCGAGGATAACCCCGTCGCGATATTCAGCTTTGAGCAAGCGGCGCAGCAGGACTGCCAGCACCTCGCGATCGCCAATCATGCTACCCGCGTCCTTAATTTTTTTCATCTCCGGCGTGTCGAGCAGCGAGCTCATTACAATCGGCTCACACGTCAGTCCACGGATCTTGGCGATAAACGCCGTATTGGTGCCCTTGCCTGCGCCAGGCGCGCCGCCGAGGAGAATGATTTCCTTGGGAAAACGCAGGTGAGAGCGTCCGAAATGGGCTTCGAGATCAGCCCAAATTGGCTCAAAGATAATCCGCGCATCCTTGATTTCCAAGTCAGGCGAAGGCGTTGGGTTGCTGGCGGGCGGGGAATTTTTCTGAATTTCGCTCATGCTAAAGCGAGTAGACTAGAGGCTAGGTCCTAGCGTAGGCGACAATATTTACGATTGGTTGCCCGCTCGCCCTGGGCTGCGGCGCTGACTAACCCCTTGGTCTAAGCACCCTTGCGCGGTAAAAATCGAGCCGGCGATTCCATTTGTCCGCGGGTAACGCCAAGCTGGTTAAGCAACTTGAGCTCGCGCCAAAGTTCCCCGCCACTGGTCTCGCCCCGCAGTAACTGCTGATAGCGCTGCACCGTTTGGCTAACTTCCTCCGGGGTTTCCGTCATAAATTCGACGCGAAAGGATTGCGCCCCCAGCGTCAGGAGCCGTGCGACATATTCTGCCCCGGTTTGCGCGCGGCTATTGTAGACCGTATTGCGGCAACCGGCATCGGCTTTGAGCGGATGCTCGGCCCCGACGCGATCGCGCAAAGCCACGCGCTGCGTGTCACAAGGTCGGCCGCAATCGCGGTAATCTTTGCCGCTCGAAAGAAAGGCGCAGAAAACGCAGTGCTCCATGTGAAACATCGGCATGTGCTGATGAATCGTGAGATCAAACCAAGCGCCGGGCGCCGCGTGCAGCAAGGCCTCGAGTTGGGTGATATTGAGATCATAGGAAGCCGTGACGCGTTCCAATCCAAAGTGATTGATAAAATAATCAGCCGTCAGGGGATTAGCTACATTGAGCGAAAAATCTCCCCGGAGGCGCTGGCCGGCGAATAGCGTGAGATGGTCGTAATTGCGGACGAGATAACCGTCGGCTGCACAGGAGAGCACTTGCTGGATAATCCATTCTTCGCCGGGCTTAAAAATGCGCGGCGCGGCGACCCAAATGGAAGCTGCGTGGGATGGCAGATTACTCGTCGCTTGCAGGGCACGAAAATCGCTGACGGCGGTGCGGTAGTGTTTGGGGTTTTCGAATTCGCAATAAATGGTCCGCGCGCCGGCGTTCCACGCCGCTGACAACTGAGGGAGTTCGCGAATTACCACAATGAGTTCGGCCGCGTGGTTTATCGTTGATGGAGATTTAAAATTATGGGGCTTAAAATTTTCGGTAAGCGTCCAACGTTGCGGGACCGCGCGTTGCGCTTCGAGGTCGGTGGCGACGCGGCGCCGGAGATCATTGAGGGCGCTGACGGGTAAGATAACATCGCCTTCCAGATTATTTTTAAGCGTGCCCAATTTGAAGGGCGTGCCGCCGAGCCGGCCGAGTTGGTCGGTCAGCCGTGCGCTGGTGAGCGGCTGGTTTTCAGCGCGAGCGAGAGGGACTAGAGAATCTGCTTGGGCGACGTGCCCTGCTTGATCCTGAGCGATGAGCGTGAGGGGCGTGCCCGCGTGCCCGTGTACTTCGAGGATAATTTCGCGACGAAAGCGGATTTGGTCGCCTTCAAAAGTTTGCCGAACCCGGCGATCGAGGGCGGGGTCATTAGTTTTCCAGACCCGATCGCCGAGGTGGACGCGGGCAAAATTGATGTCGCCTTCCCCGAAGCGCAGCACCGTCTCGCCGTGGTAAGCATCAAGGTAATAAATACGCCCACCTTCTTCTTTCTCATCGGGCCGGCCGGCATCAAAGACGATGCCATCGCCCGGTTTGGCCGGACCCTCGAGCTGGAGGGTGACGCGATCGCTGCCGACTTGGGTGACGCGTCCCAGGTAGACGCCGCGTTTGGTGCCGAAGCGAGCGTGGGCAAGCTCTTGATTTTGCACGCCGCGAAACCAACCGGTGTAGAGGCCGCGCGAAAACCCCATTTCTAGGTCGTAAAGTGATTCACCGCGCACGGCATCCATGACTGTCGCTTCGGCCTGGGGGTTGGGGCCAAAAATTTCCGCCATTACCTTATCGAGGGCCTGGCGATAGACTCGCGTGATGCTAGCGACGTATTCGGCGCTTTTCAAACGGCCTTCTATTTTTAACGAGGCGACCCCGACCCGCACGAGATCGGGTAAGACATTGAGCCCAGAAAGATCCTGCGGACTCAGGAGATAACGGCGGTCACCGAGATCAACCGTCTGGCCATTTGAGACGAGCTCATAAGGCATCCGACAGGCTTGCGCGCACTCGCCACGATTGGCGGAGCGTCCGCCGAGAGATTCGCTGGTTAAGCACTGCCCAGAATAGGCGACGCAGAGGGCGCCGTGAACAAAGACTTCGAGCGGGATCGTAGCCTCCGTTGCGAGCTGGGCGCTGCGGATGGCGGCGATTTCTTTCAGCGAATTTTCGCGCGCCAGCACGACGAGATTCGCGCCGAGCCCGCGGGCGAAATTAACCCCGGCCGAACTCGTGACCGTCATTTGGGTGGACGTGTGGATCGGAAAATCAGGCGACAGCTGGCGAATCAATCGACAGATCCCGATATCTTGGACGATCGCGGCATCGACGCCGGCGGCGATGATGGCTTTGAGATAATCGGTGGCCGCGGCGAGTTCATCCGTAAAAACTAAGGTATTGAACGTCACGTAGCCGCGGACGCCCCGCCGATGCAGAAAGGTCATGAGCTGGGGCAGGTCGGCGAGGGTGAAATTCTTAGCGCGCATCCGGGCGTTGAATTTTTCTAACCCAAAATAAATAGCATCGGCGCCATTCTCGACAGCCGCGCGGGCGCAGTCCCAGTCTCCCGCGGGCGCGAGCAGTTCAGGGCGCGTCAGCGCCGGCGGAGTTGGAGCGGTCAGGGATGGCATGACAAATTAGACGGCCGCAATCTCTGGGGGTGGCGGAGGTGGCGCGATATCTTTTTTAGCATGCCAGGCGACATGGGGCGCTGCGTCGCGCAGTCGCAGCGCGAAGAAAACCATGAGCGCTAAAAATACCGTAGCGAGGTAACTGAGCAGCGGTAACCCTAAGAGGTGGCCGTGCGCATCACGGGTGACAAACCAACCCGCCAGCATGCTAGCCGCCGCATTGGCGGCGAGTTGGAGCGCCGAATTAATGCTCATGAAACCACCGCGGTAGCGAGCCTCCACTGCATTGGTGATCATGGTCATAGCCGGAGCGTAGCGGCCGGACATCGATACCATAAATAGGGCCATCATCAGGCTGGCCAAGGCGACGGAAGATGGTCCGAGCCGCATGATCATAATGGTAATAATCGTGGCCCCAGCGGAGACGTAAATCAAAAGACGCAGGCGATCCATGTGATCACTGAGCCAGCCGATAATGGGCGTACTAATCGCGGTGGCTAGGCCGCCCACGATATAAACAATCGGCAGTTCGGTTTGTTCATTAAGCCCGAGATTGGCGACAAAGGAAGGCGCGAGAAAAGGAACCAAGATGCCGCCGGATAGACCGACCATGGTTCCGAGGGCAAACGCCCGTAGATGCACCCCGTGCGACATAATTTCTTTCATCTGCTGCCAAGGCTCATGATTTTGCAGCGCGGTGCGCAAGTGGGGGAGAGCGATTGAGGCGATCACCAAATTGGCCACGGCGCAGGCCGCGAGGAAGAAAAAGGCGGCATGCCAGCCGAATCTTCCCGCTAAGACGAGTCCGAGCGGCACGCCCAGAATCGACGCAACGGGAAACGAGGCGGCGACAAAAGCCATCGCGCGTCCGCGCCGCTCCGGTGGAACAAAATCGCCTAACATCGCCGTTACGAGGGAACTCGATAATCCCCCGCAGGCCCCGGCGGCGAGGCGTGCGAGTAGGAGCAGGTGGTAAGTGGGTGCAAGCGCACAAGCCAAGGTGGCCAATCCAAAACCGGCGTAGAGCACGAGCAGCGCTCGTTTACGATCAAACCGGTCGAGCAGGAATCCACCGGCCAAGCCACTCATCGCTGCCGCAATCCCATATGATGCTACGAGCTGAGAGAATTTCGCGGGGGTAATCGCGAATGCCTGCATGAGCTGCGCCCCGAGCGGCATCATGATCATGAAATCGAGAATGTGCGTGAATTGGACCGCCCCTAGCACGAAGAGCAAGGTGCGCTCCTGGCTTTTAGGTAATTCGTGAGGCTGGGAAAATCGCGACATGCGTAGAGGTTGAGTAAGAAGAACCGCGATGCAAACTCAGCTGGATGAGGAGAGGGTGGTAGCGCGGTCGATGATTTTTATGTGAGCGAGTGGAATCGGTCCGACAACCGCCCGCGCTGCTTCCGCAAAAATTTGCGCCCCCTCACTGAGTTGGCGTCGACGGTGGCGGACGAGGGCAATATCACGCGTGGGGGATGACCCTGTAAATTTACGAAAAACCAGCCCCGCCGGATCAGTCGCGCTTCGGGCGCTTTGCGGTAACACGCTCACGCCCAATCCCAGCGCCGTAAACGATTTCACGGTTGATAGTTGCCCGCAGCGGTGACCGATCCGCGGCTCGAAATCGTTGTCGCCGCAATAAAGGTGGGTTTGCGACGCTAACGTGGAGGCGTCGCCTAGCATAATAAAAATTTCGTCCCGCAGGTCAGCAAAACTAATGTCGGCGGCAGTCGCCAAACGATGATCGGCCCCCACCGCGAGCAACAGCGGTTCGGAGTAAAGTTTTTCAATTAAGAGGTGCGGCTCAGTCAGCGGGAGCGATAAGAGCGCCCAATCTAATTTTCCTTCCAAAAGTAATTCCACTAAAGGCCGCGTGAAATTTTCCTGCGTCTGTAAATTGAAATCGATATCGTTTGATCGACAATGCGCCAAAATTGCAGGCAGGAAGAATGGTGCTACCGTGGGAATGGCTCCGACCACCACCTTCGGACCCAGGCGCGGGGTATTTTTCAATTCACCGACCGTTTGTTCGGCTTCCGCTAAAATACGTCGAGCTCCCGCCAATAGCGTTTTACCCGCTTCCGTGAGTACGGCCTTCCGGCCCAAGCGGTGAAAAAGCTTCTGCCCAAACTCCTCTTCGAGGTTCAATATCTGCTGACTCAGCGATGGTTGGGCGACAAATGAGCGCTGAGCTGCCTTGGTAAAGTTACCTGTCTCGCTGACTGCCATAAAGTAACGTAATTGGTACAATTCCATAGTTAAATCAGATTAATTATATAGAATCTAAGTATTTCTCCTATTGCAAGCAATGCCGTATACTCCGGCCATGCACCTCATTCGGTGCTCTAAAAAAATATCAACTCAGCCACTTTATGAAAAATACTACATTTAACATTATCATCGTCCTCACCGCCATGGGCATCGTCGGTCTGACCATCGCCAGCAAGATTGCCTCTAGCAATTTTGAACTGCTCCCCATCCTAGTCAGTTACGCGGCCGTCGTTGTGTTGGCCGCGCTCACGATGTCAGATTATCGCACGAATACGAAAGGCTACTCGGCCCGCTAAGCAAATTTCCTTAGGTAGTTTATAATTCAACGGAGGTCGGGCTAACGCCCGGCCTCTTTTTATGTGGGGTGCTGAGCACTCACCTCGAGGCATTGATCAGGTTGCTGGAAGATTGGGAACAATTTCAGGGCGGATGCGTCAACTTAGCTGGGTGCAGCGTTTACTTTATCGCGCACTGGGCCCAGTGTTAATCCATCCCCTCATTATCTTACCCTATGAAATTATTCTCCTCGTCCTGGTTATTCATTCTGTGCACTTTTTTTATAGTGACCCAAGTTCAAGCGGAAAAAGAAATAGTTATCCGCCGTTTCGTCGGTGAAGCTCCCGAAGATTCCATGCAGCCTGGGGCGGCCGCGGGCGTGAAAAAAGAAAAAATCACTTATCTGGGGGTGGAGACCGCGCCCGTTGATCGGGCGCTGGGCACGCAACTGGGCTTAGGCCGAGGCATGGGCCTCGTGGTCACTCGAATTATGGAGCCAAGCCCCGCCGCTAAGCTGCTGCGCGAAGACGATATTCTGATTAAATTTGATGATCAATTTTTGGTTAATAGCGAACAGCTCAGCGTACTGGTGCGCGCTCGGGCGGATGGAGCCGAAGTCAACCTAACCATCATGCGCGGCAGCAAAGAGCAGTTGGTTAAGGCTAAATTAAGCGTCCGAGAGGTGGCAATGATGCCGCCTCAGCACCCTCGCTTCCCAGCGCCGATCAGCCCCCATCACGGAAACTCGGGGGGCGCATTTTTTCATAGAAATTTAGGTGATCAGCATGGCCGCGATGATCAGCCGGAGTTCGGGGAAACTGACTTGCCGCCGGGGGCGATAATTATCCAGCAGTCCGAAGAGGTTGCTGCGCCTGGACCCAATCGGAAAATTATCGCGCGGATCCGCCGCGGGGGACATCAACCAGAGCGAGCGGAGAGCACAATTTATGGCACCGATGGTCAGGGCTCATTGGAGCTTACTGTTGATCAGGGACAACATCGCCTAACGGCAAAAAATCCTCAGGGCGTGGAGATTTTCCAAGGCCCCATCAACACCGAGGAAGAGCGCAAGCAGCTGCCGGCAGCGATCCTTCGCCAGTTGGAAAAATTAGAAAGTGAAGCCGGCGAGATCAACGTAAACGCCGCCGCCAAGGGCGAGACCAAGCCGCACGTCCCAAGGCCTGCTAAATTATAAGCCCGTTTTTTCTGACGCATAGCGCCGACTTTGATTCTTTATCGGTCGAAGCTTGCTGGCCTAGTCAAGCTCAAGGTCGGCGATATGCTTTAACTTTCCTCTGGTGGATTCCGCTTGAGGATAGCTGCAATGATCAAGGCGATGATCAAGCCTATGACCAAGGTCGCCATGAACCCAAACCCCGCTTGCAGGGCCGGTCGCGTAAACATCCGGACGCCTTTTTCCGCTCCTTCCATTTGAGCCTCACTCAAATTGGCCGCGACCCATTTAACGCGCGAGGCTTCGATTAAATAATCGGTGAAATTTGGGTTCACCCAGGTAAAATGAATATAAGTGTAAAGGGAGCCGAGGAGCCCCGAGTAGAGCGCGACGAGCATGCCAGTGCCGACCCCCTGCCCATAGGTGAGATATTGTCCGTTATTTTCTGCGCGCACGGCTTTCAGGCTGAACCAGTAGACTGAGATGCCATACAGCAGCGGGATGAAACCAAACCAAGTGCCCTGATTGATTTGCTCGGTCTGGTAGCCGAGAAAGAAACTAACCAAAGTCAGCGCAATCTGGCCGACAGCCATAATGATGGCATAGAGTAGCGGCGTATTCATAGGAGGAGCGATGGAGACAGGTTTGGGAGTCGCCTTTGATCGGTTAGTCTGCGGTCGGCGGTGGTGGGGTAGGCTTCTCCGCCTCACCGGGGGGCAACGTCATCGTTGGCGCCGGGGGCGGCGGGGCGTACGGCGGGAATTTTTTTGGCGGGGGCTCTTCGGTTTCCTGCATAGCCCGGCGAACTTCCTCTTCCACGCCACTCGCTGCTTTTTTGAAGGTCCGTACTGATTTGCCGATTCCTTTTGCGAGTTCAGGCAATTTGTTGGCGCCGAACAGCAGCAGAACAATGAACATAATCATCATCAGCTCTGGGCCACCGATGCCTTCGATAAAGGCGAAAGAAGAATTCATGGGTGGATTAAAGGCAAATAGGGCCGGAAAGAAATGGGAAAATGCCGCGTTCGCCTAGTTTTTCCCCAGCCTGGTTGCCTGATAGCAAATGCATTGGGGCAGACCCGGCGCGTCCTTACTTAGTTCAGCTTGATCTCGACGTAAAATTTCTGGGTCTGACCCGACGCCACCCGATGAACCCCTACTTTATTCTCGGGCGCGTTGGGTGGCCCCATCCAAGGCTCGATGCAGTAGTAAGGGGCATTTTCATCTTGGGTCCAAGTGACCACAGCTAGTTCGCGCGAGGGCTCGTTTGCCATGCCACTCCGAAAAAGCAATTGGCTCCCCGAAGGCCGTTCAGTGACCGTAAAAGTGTCACGGCGAAGGTCCGTGTGAATGAGATCAATCAAGTTTTTATTCGCCAGATTTTCTTGAGCGCTTACTTGTGGGGCGGGGTACAACCCACCGCGCTCGTCACGCTGCAGGTATTTAGTAGCGCTCGTCTCGAGGGTATAGTCTTGTCGCGTGCGACCAACGCTCCAGGGGAGCGTGAAATAAAAATGATGACCAGCGGACCACGGCATCGGCGTGCGGCCGAGATTCGTTAATTGCAGTTCAACAAAAATGCTCAGGGCTTCGAACCGATAGCTGACCACGAATTCATAATCGTAAGGGTAGGCGGCTTGGGCGGCCGCATCAGGTAAGAACAGCGCCGAGAAGCCGCGATCATCGAGTCGGATGGGGCGAAATTTACCTTGGCGAGCTAAACCGTGCATGGGCATCGGCCGGCGTACCCCGTCGTCCGCGCGCCAGTGATAAATTTCTCCTTGATCGTAAGTGCGCCCGCTGAACGGGAAAAGAATGGGATTACCGCCGCGAATGCTGGCGATATTTTCCAGCGTATCGGTCTCGGGCCAGTAAAGAATATCGCGCACGGTGCTATCACCCAGCGTGACGTTCCAATTCATCAATCTGGCCCCCAGTTCCGGTAGCGCCAGATAGGTTGAGGCTCCAACTTGCCACTTAAAAAGGGTGTGTCCGAGATACGGAATACGTTCCATGGTTTAACTAATAGATGAGAAAGCGGCGGCGTTCCAATCCAAAGTCGGTTAAATTTTCCGCCCCGCGGCCGCAGTCAGTAGATAATTAGATTTTATTAAGGGTGGAGGCATTAATCGGGTCGCCGCCATCACTCGGGTCATTCCTCGGCTCGATTACCTCGCAAATTAATCCGGCGGTGGTCTAGGGAGGGTCCGCGTCTTGAAAAGAGACTCTTCTTTATAAGCGCACCACGCTTGCGTGCGGTTCAGAGAGCACTACATTAACACTCGTATGCTCAAGCTGGTTCATCTTCTGCTGATCTCCTCCCTGACTGCTCTCAGCGGACTTGCCGCTGAACCTATCCCAGCGGCGGTGCGTGTGCCCGGAAAAAAAGCTCTAGTTTATGTGATTCCAGTGCGGGACGAAATTAATAAGCCGACTTTATATATTCTCCGCCGCGGGCTTAAGGAGGCGATCGAGAAGCAAGCTGATGCCGTCGTATTAGATATGAATACTCCTGGCGGCGCCCTCGATGTAACGTTCGAAATAATGGCGGCCCTCGATAAATTTCCGGGTCAGACAATTACTTTTGTGAATAAGGAGGCGATGTCGGCCGGGGCTTTCATTGCTGCGGCCACCAGTGAGATTTATTTTGCACCGAACGCCGTGATTGGCGCCGCGGCCCCGGTGCTCTCCACGGGCGGGGATGTCGATAAAACGATGAAACAAAAAATCGTCAGCTATCTACGGGCGCGCATGCGGGCGAGTTCGGAAGGCAAGGGTTATCGCGGGCAGGTTATTTCGGCGATGATCGATGAAGATTATGAACTGAAGATCGGTGAAAAAATATTAAAGCCCAAGGGCGAGTTGCTTTCGCTCACCGCCACGGAGGCTCTAGAGAAATATGGGCAACCTCCCCAGGCGCTGCTCGGTGCGGGCAAGGCCGCCGACGTGACAGCTTTGCTCAGTGCTAAATTTGGGGCGGCGGGTTATGAATTGCGCCAATTCGAAGTTACTTGGTCGGAAAAGCTGGCCCAGTATCTCACGGCTTTAACGCCAATTTTGTTGGGACTGGGGGTTTTGGCGCTCTTCATCGAATTTAAGACTCCGGGGTTTGGGATTTTCGGAATCAGCGGCATCGCACTCTTGGGGGTGGTTTTTCTCACCAACTATGTAGCTGGATTCTCCGGCCATGAGCCGTTGCTGGTTTTTGCGGTAGGGTTGGTGTTAGTTTTTGCCGAAGTGTTTTTCTTTCCCGGTGTCGCCATCGTGGCTTTGTTCGGGCTGAGCTTAATGCTCGGCTCGTTGGTCTGGGCCATGGCTGATCTTTGGCCCGGGGTCCCGCTGACGACGGCGTGGTCTGGTGATGTCTTCGTGGCTCCGTTACAAAATCTTGGGTTGGGGCTCATCCTGGCCCTCGGTCTAGGTGCGGCGCTAGTTCGTTTTTTACCTTCCGGGTGGATGTGGGACAAAATGGTGGTCGGGGCTGCCATCGGCGGCGCTGCGCAAATTGCGGGTGTCGCCCCAGAAGCAGCGCGCGAAGTTGCCCAGCTCATCGGCCAGCGAGGTCGGGCGGTGACAGTCTTGCGGCCCAGCGGCCAGGTCGAAATTGCCGGTCGCCGATTTGAAGCGACCGTGCAAGTGGGGGCAGTTGATGCAGGTGATATCATTATCGTCCGTGGTCAGACCGCATTCGCTCTGCTCGTGGAAAAAGCTGACGTATGAACATCGTTATTCTTTTATTCTTACTTGGAGTCCTTTTGTTGGCCGGGGAAGTTTTCATGCCCGGTGCCGTGCTCGGTGTCCTCGGTGCACTGTGCATGGCGGCGGGCTGCGTGCTATCTTTCCTCCAATTAGGGGCGAGCGGTGGGCTCGTAGCTACCGTAGTCGCACTTATTTTGCTCGGGCTGACACTCTACGGGGAGCTCATTTGGCTTCCGCAAACTAAATTTGGGAAAAAACTGATTGTGCAATCCACGATTGCCGCCACCAGCCAGCCGCCCTTAGCGACTCAGGATAATGTGATCGGTAAAACAGCCGAAGCCGTAACGCCTCTGGTGCCCACTGGTTATGTGTTAGTCGAGGGGCAACGCTATGAAGCATTTTCGCCGGCCGGTCATGTCGACAAAGGCGAGTTGCTGCGTGTCAGTGGGCTCGATAATTTTCGTCTCATCGTAACTAAACCTTAATAATCCTCCTATGCCTTCTACTATCTTACTTGTCGTGCTCGGCGTTCCGGCGCTGATCATGTTTTTTATCGTCTTCTCTTTTTTTAGCACCTGGCTGAAGGCAAAACTAAACGGAGCTCCCGTGGGTTTCGCCAATTTACTCGGGATGCGCCTCGGTGGCGTACCGTATAATCTCGTCGTTGATGCCCGCATTACCGCGGTTAAGGCTGGCATTGAAGTGACGACGGATAAAATTTCCGCCCACTACCTTGCCGGTGGTAATGTGGTGCCGACGGTGCAGGCGCTCGTCGCCGCACAAAAAGCCGGTATTGTGCTCGATTGGGATCGGGCCTGCGCCATCGATCTAGCCACGAAGGGCTCCGGCAAATCGGTCGTTGAGGCTGTGCGGACTTCGGTGGATCCCAAGGTGATCGATTGCCCTAATCCCGAGAGCGGGCGCACGACCATTGATGGCGTCGCCAAAGATGGCATTCAGGTTAAAGTTAAGGCGCGCGTTACCGTGCGCACACACCTCGATCGTTTCGTCGGTGGCGCCAAAGAAGAAACCATTATCGCCCGCGTCGGTGAGGGCATTGTTTCGACCATTGGCTCATCAGAAAGCTACAAGGTGGTGCTCGAGTCGCCGGATAGTATTTCTAAAACCGTGCTCGCCCGCGGGCTTGATGTCGGGAGCGCCTTCGAAATTCTCTCCATCGATATTGCGGACGTTGACGTGGGAGAAAATGTCGGCGCTAAGCTGCAGGAAGCTCAGGCCGAGGCTAATAAAAGTATCGCGCAAGCGCAGGCCGAAATTCGGCGCGCCGCCGCTGTGGCGGTGGAGCAGGAAATGAAAGCACGCGTGCAAGAGATGCAGGCGAAGGTCGTTGAAGCGCAAGCGCAGGTCCCGTTGGCGATGGCCGAAGCGTTTCGCTCGGGTCGATTAGGCGTGATGGATTATTATAAGATGGAAAATATTCAGGCCGATACCGCCATGCGCGGTTCTATCGCTCATCCCGAGGGGAAAAAATGAGGAAGCCCTCGTTCCCTTCACTCCGCCCAGACTGCTAAACGCTTAAGGCTTTTATTCTATGGATTGGGTTGCCCAACACCTTCAGTTAATCATTGCCGTCGCGGGAGCGATTGCGTGGTGGCTAAATCAGCGTAAGCAGGGGGCTGAGGATACCGCGGAGTCTCCGGAAGAACGAACCTTCCAAGACCCTGAGTTAGCCGAACGCACGCGCCGTATTCGCGAGGAAATTCAGCGCAAGATTGAGCATCGGCGTCGGGGCGTCGCGTTAGCCCCGCCTGTGGGGCAACCAGAACTAGCGGAATCCCCTCCTGTAATACGTGAGGTCATGCTTCAGCCGCCGTTAACTCCGCTGCCTTCACGGGCCGCGCGGGCTCATCTTGAAGCTCAGCGCACGGCGGAGATCCTCGAGCAACAAGCGTCGTTAGCTGAGCAACTTCGTCAGGCGCAAGAAATGAACGCCGCCACTTTACGGCGCCGACAATTTGAAACCGAGGTCGCGAGTAAAGAAGAAGCCGCTGCCGTCGCGGTGCGTAGCGCTCTCGGCGATGATCTGCGCAACCCAGCCGCGCTCCGGCGGGCCTTTATCTTGCGCGAGGTGCTGGGCCCGCCACTTGGGCTACGTCACGAAGCTCGCTGATCGAGCGATCAGTCGCGCCAAGTTTAGGACGCCTCGGCCTCAAGCTGAAGGCGCCTAAGCATTAATGGCGGAAACCTTAATCGAGGGCGAAGCGCCCGTAGCCTTCGAGGGGTACGGCGTAATTGCGCCCGTTGACCTCCATTCGGAGATTTTTACCCGCCTCTACCGTAATAAGCAGCTTCCCTTGTTTTTTAACTGATTTTGATTCGCCGCGAGCCAGGGTGGCATTGAGGAGCACTGTTCCATCTAAATCCTGCACGATTTTTACCCGCGTGGCTTCAGTGGCAGTCAGCGTAAGGGTTTGGGCAGTCTCGGCTTGAATGGTAGCCGCGGGTGGGGGAGTGATTTTTACGGGTGCGCTGGGGAACAGCACTTTGATGAGTAAGATAATCGCAATAATTGCTACGATGGCGCCGCCCCCAAGCAGGCCGAATTTTAGCAGGAGGGCTTGTTCTTGGCTTGAGCGCGAGGCTGAGACGTTCGCTTTGCCTTCGCTGCCGGTGTTATCACCAAAATCAACTCGACCGTAAACTTCCCGGTTATCGCGACGTCCAGCTTTACCCTCACTGTTTAAAATTGTGTTTAAGTCACTGACGATGCGCTGGGGATCTAGTTCGAGATAGCGAGCGTAAGCAGAGAGAAATCCGCGAATGTACAGCGGCGGTAAATTAACATCAAATGAGTTAGCCTCAAATTTTTGCAAATAGTCGCTGCGGATTTTGGTGGTCTCAGCGGCTTCGCGAACCGAGATCCCCTTGCGTTTACGCGCTTCCTCAAGTCTTTCGCCGATGGTCTGCATAGTGGTGTGTAAACTGGATTTGACGGTTTTTTAAAGTCTAATCGTTGTTCAGGATTGGTAGGTATCAAGGTCGACCAAGATTTCCCGAGGGGAGGAGCCATTTTCCGGGCCGACAATCCCCTTTTCTTCCATGATTTCCATTACCCGAGCCGCCCGGTTATAGCCGATGCGTAATTTGCGTTGGAGCATAGAGGTGGAGGCGCGGCGGGTCGAGCGGAGTACATCTAAAGCTTGAGCGAAGAGTTCCCCATCGTCCCCGAGGTCGCCATCCTCGCTATTACCATCCTCATCCTCATCTTTCGAATCACGGTCGATTTGCTGTTGCACGGCCTGCACGTATTGGGGCGGGGCGTTGTTCTTTTTGATAAAATCGACGATAGCTTGAATTTCTTCGTCCGAGGCCAACGCGCCTTGTGCGCGCACGATCCGCGAAGTGCCGGGCGGGGAAAAGAGCATATCGCCGCGGCCTATGAGCGTTTCCGCACCCTTGCCATCGAGAATGGTCCGCGAATCAACTTGTGAAGCCACTTGGAAAGCGATGCGCGAGGGGAGATTGGCCTTAATGACGCCCGTGATAACATTTACGGAAGGCCGCTGCGTTGCGATGATGAGATGAATCCCCGCCGCGCGCGCGAGCTGGGCGAGCCGCGCTATACTCGTCTCAATCTCCGCTGGTGCGACCATCATGAGGTCGGCGAGCTCATCAATAATCGCGACGATGTAGGGCAAGCGGTCGGGTATCTCAATATCATCGACCACCCCGGCTAATTCCGCCTGCTGCTCAGTCGGCTGGAATTCGTGTTTGGGGTCTTTTTTGCGATTATTGAAGCCAAGAATATTGCGCACGTTGGCTTTCGCGAAAATCTGGTAACGCTTTTCCATTTCACTGAGTAACCATTTGAGCGCGGCGGGCACTTTCTTCGGCTCAGTCACAACTTGAATGAGCATGTGCGGTAAGGCGTTGAAGATTTTTAGTTCAACGACCTTCGGGTCCACCATGATCAAACGCACATCTTTGGGGCTCTTCGAGTAGAGGATGGAGGCGACGATGGAGTTAATGCAGACCGATTTGCCTGAGCCGGTCGCGCCGGCGATGAGCAAGTGCGGCATCTTCGTCAGATCGGAGATGAGCGGGCGACCGCTCACATCTTTGCCTAAGGCGATCGGCAACTCAGCCTTGGCCCCGCTCCAGTCTTCACTTTCTATAATCTCGCGCAGGCCGACGGGGGTTGATTTTTGATTAGGGACTTCGACCCCAACGGCCGCTTTGCCGGGAATTGGGGCGAGAATGCGCACCGATTGCGCGCGCATTCCCAGCGCAATGTTTTTATCTAAGCCAGAAATTTTTTCAACCCGCACGCCGGCGGCTGGGACTACTTCATAGCAGGTAATAACCGGCCCCACGTGAATTTGCCCAAGAGTTACTTCGACGCCAAATTCGCTTAAAATGCGCAAAAGATTGGCGGCGTTCTGCTGGTGCTCCTCTTCGCTATTGAGCCCTTCCGTTTTGACTTGCTCGCGGAGCAACTTAACCGGCGGAAACACATAGCCCTTATCATCACTTTGCGGCAGAGTGATTTTAGCTTTTTTCGTCTCCTCCAATTTTACAATATTGAGGGCGATCTTGCCGGCCATGGCTCGAGCCAAATCCTGGGGTTCACTAGCCGAGGCAGCGGCCTTGGGTGTAGGCTTGGGGAAGGGCGGCGGTGCGATCACCTTGCTGGCTTCTGCCGCCGGAGCTTCGGCCTTTGAGGGGGCAACTTTCTTCAAAGAGCTAATCGATAAGGCTGGGGGAGGCGTAGCTGGAATAAGGGCGGCGGCGGCCGCCGCATTTTTTTGTTGAGCAGCAGCGGCGCGTTGCTGACGCAATTCATCAGCCTGGGCTGCTTGGAGCGCCGCCCGCTGCTGGCGCCACTCCGTGAAATAATTGATTAAGCGGGCAAATTCCGCGGCAATATCACGGGTGAAGATAAATAACATTCCTAAGAAATAAACGGTGCCCAGAATTAGCAGGGAACCAAAGACCCCGAGACTGTCTTTTAATACTTCTTGATAAATTAATCGACCGAGCACCCCCCCCGGTCCAGCGGTAAAGATGAATTTATTGGTAAAAAAAGTATCCTGCATCGCCATGAGCGGGGCGAAGGCCGCGATGCAGCAGAGCATCGCAATCAGTCGAGTCGTGGCTAAGCTACGGGCGCTGCGCAGATAGATTGACGCCATCCATAATAGAAAAATTGGGAGCAGCCAGGTAGAGACGCCAAGCAAATGATAAATCCACCAAGAGAATTCCGCCCCGATGACGCCGACGAGGTTAATGCTCGTGGGATTAGTCGTGTTTTGGATGCTTTGGGCGGGCTCAAAATCAATGAGCGCAACAGCTAGGAGGAGCCCAAAGACTAGGCACGTAAATGCCGCCAGCCAGTGCGGGCGATGCCGCGGGCCTTCGAATGACGTTTTGTCTTTATCCTTTGGATTTGATCTCTCCGCTTTGGGCATTTGTGTAATCAATGAAATAGCAGGTCTATCGGGTCAGAGGGTCAATGTAAAATCCCTGCCGACATCTGCGCAAGCCACTTACAAACAACGATGACGCCATTTCTTCAATTTAAGCCAATTTACCAGGAACGCGTCTGGGGTGGACGCCTGATCGAATCTTTTCTTGGGCGAAAATTATTGGGCGCCGCACCCATTGGCGAAAGCTGGGAAATTGTTGACCGGTCAGAGGCTCAATCAGTCATTATTAACGGCCCATGGGCGGGTCGTTCGCTGCACAACGTAATGAGCGAATTTACGGAAAAGATTATGGGGCCAGCTTGGTCGCCTGAGCGACCATTCCCAATCTTAGTCAAATGGCTCGATTGTCGTGATCGCCTGAGCGTACAGGTCCATCCCCCCGCCGCGATCGCTGCTCAGCTCGGTGGTGAACCAAAAACAGAGAATTGGTATTTCGCGCAAACCGATCCGGGGGCAGCCGTCTACGCGGGCCTCCGAGCCGGGGTTACCCGCGCTGATTTTGAAAGGGCAATCAGCGCCGGGAAGGTCGATCAATGTCTTGATCGCGTGCCCGTGAGGGCGGGTGATTCCTTGCTGATTCCTAGCGGTACAATGCACGCGATTGATGCTGGCAATGTGATTTTAGAGATTCAGCAGAATTCCGACACCACTTATCGAGTCTATGATTGGGGCCGGCAGGGTCTGGATGGCCGGCCGCGCGCTTTGCACCTTAGGGAATCGCTCGAATGTCTCAGTGCCAATACGACGATGCTGCCGCCATTAAAGCGCGCTGACGGCCAGTTGGCGCAGTGTCGTGAATTTACCATCCGGCGTCTGAATTTGCGGGCCGGAGAATCAGTGGCTTTTGCCGGATCTGAGCAGGCGCGAATTTTATCAGTGGTCGGTGGCGAGTTATCTTCCGGTGATACGCTCCTGCGACTCGGCGATAATATTTTGCTGCCCTATTCAGCCCAGCCCTCTTTTACCGCGACAGTCGCGGCGATGTTGTTAGTGACGGAGGATTTTTCGCACCCCTGACCGTGCTCGGTAGCTTAAGTCTCATCATCATTTAAGGTCTACCCGACCCCGGCGAAGGGTCTTGCCTCAATCAAAGAAAAATCATGCCGATCGCGAGACTCGCTTGATAAGCGGCCGCCTTCAGCTATGATTCACTTTTCTCATGAACGAATCAGCACCTACTGAACCCAAAGATACTACCCAAGCCACACCAAATGATGCGGTTGTGAAGCTAGAGGAACAGCTTATTGCTGCCAAGCAAGAGGCGGCTGCTAGTTATGATCGTTTCACGCGAACGGCCGCTGATTTGGAGAATTTCAGGAAGCGCACGATTCGCGAGAAAGACGAATTGCGTCAATTTGCTACCGCTGGACTGATGGAGGACGTCATTCCCATTCTTGATAATCTTGGCCTAGGTCTCGCGGCGGCTCGCCAGCAAGCAGAAGGTAAATCGATCGTTGATGGCTTGGTGCTGGTGTTGGAGCAGTTGAAAAGCACCCTGGCCCGCCATGGATTGAAAGAAATTAATCCGGCTGGTCAGAAATTTGATCCTCATTTCCATGAATGCATTTCGCATCAACCGAGCGCCGAATTTGCCGAAGAATTGGTGATGCAAGTAGTCCGGCTCGGCTTTAGTCTCAACGGACGTTTGCTGCGTCCTGCTTCGGTGGTGGTGTCCAGCGGGGCCGCTGGGGAGGTTAAAGTTTAAGCCATGGCTACTGGAAACAAACAAGATTACTACGATTTGCTCGGTGCGGCCAAGGGCTCAACTGAGGAGGATTTAAAGAAAGCCTATCGCAAGAAAGCAGTTCAATTTCATCCGGATAAAAATCCCGGCAATAAAGAGGCCGAGGAAATGTTTAAAAAAGTTTCCGAAGCTTACGAAGTGTTAAAGGACACCGATAAACGGGCGGCCTATGATCGTTACGGTCATGCGGCGTTTCAACAAGGAGGCGGTCAGCGTGGCCCCAGCGGCGGTGGTTTCCATGATCCATCCGATATGTTTCGCGAAGTTTTCGGCCAGCAAGGCGGCGGGGGCGGCGGTATCTTCGAGGAGTTCTTTGGAGGCGGCAGCGGCCAAAGTGGCGGGGCCGGTCGCGGTGCGGACTTGCGTTACGATCTTGAAATTAGCCTCGAAGAGGCGGCGCACGGGAGTGAAAAAGAGATTTCCTTTCGCAAGCTTGGGCAATGCGGGCACTGCCACGGTAACGGCGCTGAGCCAGGCTCGAAGCGTACGACTTGCCATACCTGTCGGGGCGCTGGTCAAGTGACCACTTCCCGAGGTTTCTTTCATGTTCGGCAAGCGTGTCCTACTTGCCATGGTTCGGGCCATCGTTTTGAGAAAGTTTGCGCCAAATGCAGCGGCGACGGGCGGGTTAATGAGACCGCCAAAATTAATGTCAAAATTCCTCCGGGAGTGGATACAGGAAATAAATTGCGCTCCTCTGGTAACGGCGAAGCCGGTACCATGGGGGGCGAGGCCGGCGATCTCTACATCGTCGTGCATGTCAAAGATCATGAAGTATTCGAGCGGCAAGGTGACGACCTCTTCTGCGAAATTCCCATCAAGTTCACGCTCGCGACACTCGGTGGCAGTATTCATGTCCCCACCTTGCAAGGTAAGGCGGCGCTTAAAATCCCCGGCGGGACCCAGTCGGGGACTACTTTCCGCTTGAAGGGACGAGGTCTGCCGCACTTGCGCGGCAATGCGCACGGGGATCAGTTGATTCGCGTCCAGGTGGAGGTGCCGACGCATCTCAGCACAGAGCAAAAGAAATTTCTCGAAGAATTTGCGCGAGTTAGCGGTGATCAGGAAGAGCCCCTCGCCAAAAGTTTTTTTGATAAAGCAAAAAAGTTTTTTTGATCTAAATCATGCGCGTGGTTATTTTAGGTTCCGGTCGCGGCAGTAACGCTGAGGCTATTCTGCTGGCCCAGCAGGTGGGTAGATTGGGGAGTGCTCGCGTGGTGCAAATCTTGTCGGACCAGCCAGTCGCGGGTATTTTAGCACTGGGCCGGCGATTTGGCGTGCCCGCTCAGTATGTCGATCCAGCGCCGTTTCGTACTAAATTGGAGGGAGCGGGGGAAGACCGCTTCATTGCGGCGGTGCAGGCTGCGCAGGCTGATCTGGTCGTGTTGGCGGGCTTCATGCGTGTGATTAAACCAAAGTTTCTCGCGGCATTTGCCGGCAAGATTATTAATCTTCATCCAAGTTTATTGCCGAATTTCCCCGGCCTAGATGGTATTGGTCAGGCGTTGCGGAGTGGAGTTAAGGAGACCGGATGCACCGTGCATCGTGTCTCCGCTGAGGTCGATGGCGGCCCCATTATCGATCAGGCGAAAGTCGAGATCGCGCTCGACGAAACGTTCGACTCATTAGCGAATAAAATTCACGCCGCCGAACACGCATTGTTGCCCGCGGTGATTGCACGTTTGAGCCGCGGGGTGTGTTGACCTCTCGCGGGATGTTGAGCTCCTGCCGAGTTCGGCGGGATAATTGGGCCTCGATTAGCTTTCCGTTGAAACGGAAGCGAGTTTCGCTACAATAGCTTGATGCCAATGGTGAATTAACGGGTCGGTGAAATAATTATCCTCAACGTGGCAGGGCATAGATAATTCTAAGAGCAGGGCGTCCCCGAGGCCCGTGAAAGAGTGAACCTGCCGTGGAGGAATGGCCATGGTCTCACCAGCATGCAGCACCCGTTCCTGGCTCGCAAAGCTCACGCGAATTGTCCCTTGGATCACAAAAAAAGTTTCATGCTTAATTTTATGATAATGGCGTGGGCAGGTTTGGTCGGCGAAAACGAAGAGATATTTTCCGCAGTAGCCGGCGGCGATTTGATTGGTGATCCATAATTCCGTGAGGCCGGTGCGGTAAAAATCATTGGTGCCAAAATCCTCAAGCAATGGTTCGGTCGTCGGCGCAAAAATTCCCCAGCTCGCTAGCCGTGCGTTAAAGCTAGCCAAGGCTTGGGCCCGAGTGGGGCCATGGATCTGGAGGTGATCAACGTTATCGCTCATGGCGCCAGAGCAAAAGTGCGGTGCGCTCAGGCCGGTTCCAGCGTGACGGGATTGGTGAGGGTTCCGATTTTCTCAATTTCAATACTGACGCTATCCCCAGGGCGCAACCAGCGAGGAGTTGGCTTAGCTGCCATGCCTACGCCGTGCGGGGTTCCGGTGAGAATGACGGTGCCGGGGACGAGCGTCGTGCTGCCACTGAGATATTCGATCAGCGTGGGGATATCAAAAATCATATCGCTGGTTGTCCAATCCTGAACTCGTTCTCCATTAAGGATGGTGGCAATTTTCAGTGCGTTTGGATTGGGGATTTCATCGCGGGTCACTAAGCGAGGCCCGAGGGGCGCAAAGGTATCAAAGAATTTTCCCCGACACCATTGGCCGCCGCCCAACTTGATTTGGTGATCGCGAGCCGAGACATCGTTGGCGCACGTATACCCAAGCACATAATCGAGGGCATGTTCACGGGAGACATTTTTACAGACACGGCCGATCACCACCGCCAGTTCGCATTCATAGTCGACTTCCGTACTCGGCAGGTGCGTAGGGATTTCAATGGGGTCGCCGGGGTGTTGCAGGGCATTGATCCCCTTGACGAAAAGAATCGGGCGTTCGGGACGCTTGGCGCCGGTTTCATCCGCATGTCGTCCATAATTTAGGCCAATACACAAAATTTGGGCTGGAGCAATCGGGGCTAATAATTTGGTGATGACTGCACGTTCGGCGCTCACCTTGAAATCGCCATAGATATTTCCATCAATGCGAAAGGATGAACCATCAGGTTGTTCAGAGCCATAGTGGATGGTGCCTTGGGGATTCGAATAGCGGATGATTTTCATAAAATAGGAAGTTGGTTAGTGGGTATGTGGGCAGAGACTCGGTCTTTTATGGTGGCCCCAGCCATGACTCCATAAGCCTGATATTTTTAAAATCTATAACGGCGAATTGCTAAAAGTCTACTCTAACGCATGCCGCGACTCGGACGATTCAGCAAACGCTGGTTGACGCGGGGAAATACTGAGCATTCCAGTGCCATATTAATTTTAGATCAGCTGCTCACTGGCACTCGTATTGGTTGATCTCGATTGGCTTAAGATGAGCGGAAGAAATCTCCTTGCGGACAACTGTAGGCGGCCAGAATTTTCCGACATGCAGCTTGTTGAAATAAAAACAGAAGTGAATGCGGCGACGATTGATAGCCTAGAAACTATCTTGCTCGATCTGGGCGTGGCGGGCTGGAGTTTATTGGAGGATGTCATCGAAAAACGTGCTTGGATCGTTGGTATTTTTCATGATGCGCTAGAAGCGAGAGCCGCGTGGACTGAGTTGAGCCTCTTGTTGGCTGGAATTACCGTGGGGCAGCCCGTGGAGCGACTGCTCGCTGACGAGGACTGGAAGAATAGCTATAAGATCCATTTTAAAGCGTGGAAATTTGGCCGCCTCAACTGGGTGCCTATTTGGGAACGGGATGTTTTTGTGCTGCCAGCTGGGGAGGAGGTTTTGTGGCTTGATCCAGGCATGGCCTTCGGCACCGGTAATCATGAGACCACTCGATTGGTGGTCGAACGTCTGGTGTGCTTTGCCGAGGGAAATAATGGTCAAGGTCGTGTCATTGACGCTGGCTGCGGGTCAGGCATTTTAGCCCTTTCGGCTGCCAAGCTCGGTTTTTCGGCCGTGAGCGGCTTCGACCATGATGCCGAGGCTATTCTCGTGAGTGAGAAAAATGCGGCCTTGAATGGACTCGCCGGACAAGTGGAATTTTATACTGGCGACCTCGTAACTGGTTTGGTGGGGCGCCAAGCGGAATTAATTTTAGCCAATATTCAGGCTGATGTACTGCGAACTTATGCTCGCCAGCTATGCTCGGCGGTGGCGCCCAGTGGCCAATTAGTACTGAGTGGTATTCTGAGCCAAGAATTAGCGCAAGTCCGTGAGGAGTTTACCGTGCTTGCCCTTGGTTGGCGGATTGAGACCCGTATCTTGGGTGAATGGGCCGACCTTTCGCTTACTCGAATTTCTTAAACAGATATCCGCTGTTGATTGAACCCCAGACTTGGGTTCCTCGGGCATTGTAGCCGCGGTCCCAGATTTTGATTTGCTGGGTGCTTATTGATAGTTCGGTGGTGGCGTAGCTGGCTCCCCGAAGTTCACTTGCGCCTCCTCGTCCCGCCGTCTTACCCGTAAAGCTTCCATCAGGGTGGGCCTGAATTATTAAAGTGCAGTCTCGTTGTAAGGTGCAATCCGCCGGTCTCAGTTTATCAATCAGGGCAGGATTTTTCCAGGCGCCTGTGGCGGCGATGGGGTCCGGTAAATTAAAGATGTGGACTTCTATATCGCCATCCTCCCTCGCGGTGCACTGATAAATGAACTGACGATAGGGATGCTCGGGGGCATCCGTGAGCGCCTGTTCAAGATACAGCCATCGTCCATCGGAGCGGTCGCTCCAAATGCGGCTGACGTGTAAAGTGATATTACGACAATCTTGATCAGCGAGTGCTTGTTCAGCCGTTGTAAATGAGCCGATCATGGCAGTCGTCAATCGCTCCAAGCTTGTGGACCCAGCAATTATTTTTGGCGCAAGCAAGCATCCGCCAATTAAAAGACATAGGAAGGTGCGCATGAGATCAGATAAACCGCCAGACACCGTGCAGCAAAGTGAGGTTCCCCGCTAACCACAGAATCCAAAACCAGCGGTTGATTGGTAAGAGTAAGTTAAAACAGATAGTCAACGGAAGGACGCTCCGGCAGGCAGCCCAATAGCCGGACCAAACCCAGGAGCTCAGAAATATGAGCAAGAGAGAGTAAATTGCTCCGATCCGCCACCAAGGGGCTGACCATTGTGGCCGGCGCCATACTACCCAAGCCTGGGTGATCAGGCCGAGGATGGCCAAAAGTCCAAAGGTATAGCGCCCATTAAAATTGCCCTTAAATATTTCTGCTGCACATAGATTAATCTGCTCAAGCAGGCCAATCAGCGGCCAATTGAAGTTACCCCAACTCGTATCCTGCCCCACGCCGCTGAAGCGCTGTTGCACGTAAAGCGCCCAAAGGGCTAGAGGGAGAACAGCAAGGAAGAGCGATAGTCGCCTGCCGCTTAGACGGGCTGGGCCGATCAGGCTGTTTCCGTACAACGCGATGGTCCCGAGCACGCTGGTTTCCTTGGTTAGGTTGCCTAAAGCCAACCACAGGGTCGATTTTGAATTTTTCTCACTTAGCTGGGCCTCTACCGCTAAAGCCAAAAAGAGCAGGGCCGGCAGGTCCACGAGCGATTGCCGGACGCTATCTAAGACCCCGATGCTGAACATGCAACCGACCCAGCGGGCAAAACTTTGCCAGTCATTACCGCTTAGACGGCGACGCAGGAGCCAGCCAAGCGCAAACCAGCAAGGAATATTCAGTAAAGCATAGGCCTGAAGGGTAAGCCAAGAATTACCCAATCCAATGAAGGCCGCGACGGTTGGTGCTAGGATGCGGCGTCCGCGATAAACCGGAGCATCAATAACTCGATCCAGTTCAGGGCTAAGAAGCAGAGGATCTAGCGCGATTGCTGCATAAAATTGCCCATCATAACCGCTCGATTGAGGCACTGTCGAAATCGGCAAATCTTGCAGGCGGCTAGAACGGCGTTCCTGCCATTTTTCACCGAAACGAATCAGCGGTGTAAACCCAGTTCGAGGACTCCATTTAGAAAAAATGAGGGCGACAAAGATTAATCCCGCTATCCAATAGGCACGGCGGATCATGGGCGGGATGGAAAAATTAACCGCGAAGATGGATTATCGCGGTTATGGCAGGGTAAGCTAAAAACTTCTCCGTCGCCCTCAGAACAGATCGGTGGGGGTCCGCGACATAAAGTCTTCCATGTATGCGGTGGTGGCCTTGCCCTCGATGAAAACAGGGTCACTCATGATGGCCTTGTGCAGGGGTATGGTGGTCTTGATGCCTCTGACCAAATATTCGCTCAGCGCCCGATAGGATCGTTGCAGGGCGACTT
>Ga0214919_10003340_pt1 | contig 24323 bp, 22 predicted proteins | sample LL1503_MetaG_FD_177994 | JGI IMG/M metagenome (GOLD analysis project Ga0214919, IMG submission 177994) | Freshwater microbial communities from Lake Lanier, Atlanta, Georgia, United States - LL-1503 | ecosystem: Environmental > Aquatic > Freshwater > Lake | place: USA: Georgia | collected... | reverse complement strand
TAAGGCTCCTTGGATTAAAAATTGCGCCTTATAATTCCCGAGTGCAATATTTAGAACATTGGGTTCCGTTATGCTTTGGTGATCAATCATTTTAAAGATTGACCAAGGACCATCATATTTCTCAGTCAATATTTTTCCTTGAAAATCTGTACAACTTAGTGTGCATAGGTTCTTTTGGTTGGGAACAAACCACTGAATATTGGTTGAGAAAAGGGGGCCATGACGATATTCAATCTTTTGGTTGGCTAAGGTCCAGGTGATTGAGATGAGCCGTTTATCAAGGGTATGGGGTTCTATCGAAAAGGCTAAGCTCGTATTCCCTTTTTCATCGAACATCAACTGTTGAAGCTTATGTATTGTGTGGATAAGGGGTTTATGAATTTCTAAAGATGTCTTTGCGAAAGGAACGGTTTTTCCTTGGTCAAACACATGCAGGTAAGTTTTATAAAATTGATCAAATGCTCCATTCGGTCCAAAGAATTTTTTAAAGACAGAAAGAGGTGCATCTTGCGTTGATTCTGCAGAGAACGGATAGAGAGGGGTAAGTTCTTCCTCAAAGGGTTTTTTGAAGGTAATTTGCCATGCCTTGTTTATATGCTCGTCTGCAAGGCTTAATAAAACTTCCCAGCTATCTGTAATAATTTTATTGACCCAACTGCTAAGCGGTTCCGGTAGAGAAGACGCCGTTATCTTTAACGACTCCAAAGGGTGATTAGCCAGACTTTTTTCTAGAGCGTCTTGCACAAGAGAAAAAGCTGCTTTTGGAATATCTGCTTCACTCTGGAGTGGCGCTAGTAAACTATTAAGCTGAGTGAGTTGAGTTAGAAGAATTTGAATGACAGCTGGATTATTCTCTTTTGCTTGTAATAATTGACTGACATTTGAAAATATTTCAGCTTGAGAAGGTGTCAAAAGATTCGCAATCTGAGAAACGTTATCTTGGTAAATAGTCAGTGTTTTGATCAAAGGAGAGTCTTTGCTGACTATTGTTTTTAAAACTTTGAGAAGTTGGTTTAGATCATTAATTGGAATGATTGTGTGCTCAGTTAAAAAGTTTTGCCAATTTATGAAATAATTTTGAGCATAGAGAGCATCTAGTTGCTCCCTTAAGGTATTTTTTAAAGCTTCACTGACGTTACTTCTTAAACCAACCGTTTGTTCATCTTGAAGGAGTTGTTCTAGAAAAGGCTCTTTTTGTTTTTGGAAAACTTCTTGAAAGCCTTGCTGGGTATAAAACGCTGGGATACTAAAGATCTCATTCTTTATTTGGATAAAAACCTCATAGAAATTGGGACAAACTTGCAAAGGAACAAAGGGGTTGGGATAATTTTGTTCTCCATATGACTGCAATCTATGATACAGCTGATTAACCAGATTGCTGTGATCCAGAGTCTGACGTTTACTTTCAATAAGTTCAAAATTAACAGGAAGATAGGGCAGAGATTGTCTAAAGGCAAGATCTAGATAGTGCATATATTCATGGGTTCTTTTATCTGAAGTTTTGTTATTTTCTATCACTATTTTCCGAATAATTTCTTTAAGCGGTTTTTCTAAAGAAATTTTTCTAGTCTGGTCTTTTGCGTTAAATAATAGATATATTTTCAGTAATTCCAGGTTTCTGGTTGGGTCTTTTTCTTCTTGAAGACGTTCCTCAATTTCATAAAAGAATAAGGGCAGAAAACGGTAGTCTAAAATGTAGTAAAAGGCATTCATAAGAGATGAACGCAGCTTTAAAATATGATCGGTCATACTCGGACTTGGCCATGGAGAAGTATTTAGAGAATCAGCCGAGCTTTTCAAAAGATTTAGACTTGAGAGCCAAGAAAAACTTCCCCAAGTTTCGCCTTTTTCTAAAGTACTTGGGTTTAAGTCTAATTCAGTGAAAAGGTTTTTTTCTATATATTGTATTTGCTTAAGTTCATGCACATAGTGTCTATACGATAAAATTCCATAACCAATCATTAAAAGTATAAAGGCACAATAGCTCGCAATTTTTAGTTTTTTAAGAAGCCTTTTTGTTTGTGAATTATAAGTAGTTTCTGACGCATTAAAAGTAATATGTTTTCCAAAAAAATCACTCAGAAAGAAAGATTTATTATGCGTATGAACAGTTTCTAAAGGCGCTTGATACGTTAATTTATATGCGTTCGTGAGTTCCGATAGATAGTAGTCTTGCGCTTTTCCTTCTTGAAGGGCACTTGAAAAATAAACACCATGAAGAAAAAAGGTCTTTTGAGTATTTTGTGGCAGAAAAAGTTCACTTACATAATATTCCAATGAATTTCTTAGAGCTGCTATTTGTTGAGAAAAGTTTATAACTTTCTTGGAAAACTCTAACGAAATATTTTCTTTGAGGATAAGACTGAGGTTTGATTGAAGATGAGAAATAAAAGAATCATAGTTGTGTTTAAACTGATTGGACAAATACTCATGGTGAGAAGATTTGATTTCAAATCCCAATGCTTTTTCTGTGTGATTTTCGCTTGAAAAATATTCAGTAAATCCTTGTATAAGGTCACATTTAGTGAACAGTATGTAAATAGATAAATTAAGTCCCAGATTTTTTTGTAAATGCGAAAGCGATTGTTTCGTTTGTTTTATGGTTAAATCTCTAGTCTCTGCATCCATCGTTATTAATTCATTAATATCACAGGTGAGTATAACTCCTTCTACTGGTTTATGATGTCTGTATTTTTTTAACAGCTTAATCAAAGCAATAGGTAATGCTTCTTTTTCTTGTGATGGGATGATTTCAATAAAAACGCCCTCTTTGAAGAAACTCCATTTCGTTTCACTTGTTTCTTGAAGTCTTGATAAGGTTCTTTGGAGAAAATCGTCTAAAATGGGAGGATCTAAATCCGCATTCTGAATAGCAGATGATTTGCCCGAATTTTTTGGGCCCATAACTAAGAACCAGGGCGTTTTTACAAAACATTTTTGAGAACTGCGATTAAAGAATAAATTTGCTTTTAAAGTGGAGATGATTAAAAAGATGGATTTTCTTAAACTTTTTTGTTCGGCTTTGTCTTTTTGAACAGATGGATCTGACGAACTATCTCCTTCTACCAATGCATAAAGAAATTTTTGATTAGTCTTATGGGAAACAATCTTGATAATTAGAAACCGAATGAGCCAGAAAAAAAGAAAAAGCCCAATTATGTAAAGGCGCGTTGAAGCTTTTGCAAAGGCAGATAAGAGGGTTATTTTTGAGAAATAACCACTTACCCAAACAAAAGTACAAACTAGGAACAATCCAATTAAATTGAGGATTTCAGGGATATTCCAAGATTTTTTCATTGATTTTCACCATTCTTAAAAATGTCTTCAAGCAGTATCAAAGAGGGCCGCATAGCGTTGTCTAATTTCTTATCAAGTGACAGAATAAAAAAGGATGTAAGGAGAAATGAAAAAAATATAAAAAACCAAAGTGATGTTCTTTTGGTGTGAGAGTTTTTTTGAGAGTGAGAGGGCGTATTTAGAAGCACAGACGAAGTAGAAAGATAGGGCAAAATCGCTTGTGATAAATTTTGTTGTTCAGCCTTTAGAATTAGGGGATCTTTGTTAAAGTTTTTTCCTTTGAATCCTAAGGACAATATAAGGTGTAAAATCTCTAAAATGTGAGCATTTTCTTGAGGGTTTTCGAGCATATTATCTAAAATGAGATAAAATCTTTCTCCCCCAAAGGTTTCTTTGTAAAAGATATTAAGTAAAGTGTTTTCTGCCCAGTTTTCTTGTCCCTCTTGGGTATTCATAATGGCTTCGTCTAAGGCAGCGCAAAGACAATATTGTAAGGCTAAAATGGTGCGAGCCGGATAGGCTTTACTAATTTCTTTGATGAATTTTTTAAACTCATCAATAAGCAGAGTTCTAAAATTGTCTTGGCTGCCTTTTAAAGCTTTTGTTTTCCAAGAAAGTAATAATCCTAAAAGGGGAATGGACGAATAAAGTAGTAAATTGGAAGATGGTAAAGGCATCTCCTCTGGGTGAAAAGAATCAGGCATTTCTTTTGATTTGGAATAAAATTTCATAAAAATAGCCTTTCTTATTTAAAGTTCTTCATAACTTGCCAAAAATTCTATTTTAAAACTTGGAAAATTACCGCTCAGGTGAAAAGCTACACCGGTTGATTCCAAAATGTTTTGCCATTCAGAATGGCTTTTATCTAATAAAAAATAGACGTAACCGGCAAAAAAAGGGAGACGCCTGGGAACTACTGACAAAGCGGTAATGTTAACTCCAGGGATCGCATAATTTACAAGATTGTTAATGCCCTCAATAGAGCCAATCTTTAATTGACTTGGAAGTTGTTGGCGTAATTCTTCAGTTGGAATATCTGCACTGACTGCAATAATAAATTCTGCTTCATCAAGTAAGTTTTTATCAAAAATTGTGGCACTCCACAAATTTAGAGACTCTGCTTTTAAGGAAAGAGAAAAAGCCTTTTGCTGAATTGTATGACTTAAATACTCTCTTAGATTTTCCTGCAGAGGGTCGAAGGTTTTGTTGAAATCATTATGAAAATAAAGAAAGCTAAAATCAGGTTTTCTATTTTTTGAAAGATATGTGGAAAAAGCGGCATACGCCCCAGACAATAAGGAATAAAAATCAAAAGCTGAAACTTTTTCTTCGTTTGCAAGATTTTGCAGATATTGTTCGTATTGATTCAAGATTTGTAATAAAAGAACCTCTTCAATTTCAGGAAGGTTTTCATCATTCATAAGAGAAAGTTGATTAGCAAGATTATCTCGTTTTTGACTAATCAGTCCTAAAATTTCAGTAAGAAAAGCACAAAGTTTCGCGTTGGTTTTAATGTTGAGATAAGTGGCAAGAAAAGTTTCATCTAGCTTAACAAGATTGGTGTTACTAACTTCACTTATTTTGGCAATAGGCAAAGCAATGTAATCCTTCAATTCTTCTTCATTGGTAAAGAGACATAAAGAAAGGTTGCAAACTTGTATGTTATTAAAATCGTTTATATCATTCGAAGTGTTATTCATAATTTTTAGGGATGCGCTTTTATAACGAGGCAATTGAAGAGTGCTTTGATGTGGATCAATGATTTCTGCCGTTCCCGTCCGAAAAAGAGGAATTCCCAGGTAAACAGTTAAATTGTTTGTATTGGGTGATATTTGTAAGGGGATTGGAAGAGGATCTACGTCAGGTGCATTAATGAAGGTTCCATCTTGAAAAGCGCCATAACAGCTTTTAAGAGCGATTTTTCCAACCAACAAAAGTTCATTATCAATTTCAAGTTTTTCAAACCCCCAAAAATATTTTGATAGTTTGAGAGTGTTTCTAATTAGGAAATCAAAATAACGATCCTGCTGTTGAAAATGTTGGGGAAAAAGAAACATCCCCTCTGACCAAACAACTTTGTTGTACATTTCGCGCCTCCTTGCTGATTTATTTCTGTTCTGCTACCAAAGCTTGATTTTCTAAGACTATGAAATCATCAGCGATAAGTTTTAAGTTAAGGCCTGTATTTGGGATTTTCTCCCTAACGGCAATTTGTTTATAGTGGGCTTTATCAATGTTTTGAAACGCCACAACAATACCAATGAAATTAGTAAGTGCGTCTAGGGTGAGTTCATTCTTCACGCATTCATTCGGTTTGATAACAAGCCTTGTCTGAGCTGTTAAATCTGACCCTAGGGTTTTTTTAGAATTTTGATAAAGATCTAAGAAATCTGCCGCTTCAAAAGTAGAAGTACTTTTCAATTGAAATATCAGCAGATCAACAGGAGAAGGTTGTCCATTCACATCTGGATTTAATTCAGAACTTCCATACGTTGTTAGTTGCAATTTGTTAGGGTCAGAAAAGATAGAGCAACCTGGCAAAGAAAGCGCAAGAATAAATAGAAAGAGAAAATTAAATTTTTGTAAAATCATATAAGCAAGCCTTTATTGGGTTTGGGTCCTTTACGGGGTGGTCAAAATATTTTCAATGAGATGGAATTTTCCTTCCGATCCATTTGTTCGGTGGTTTGAGTGTTTCTTTGAGTTTATTCTTATTGGGTTTATTTGAAGTTTCCTCTTCTTGGTTTGAGAGCAAGCGAGTGACTGGAAAAGCCAAAGAAGCAGTTTTAAAATTAAAATTTTCATACAAAAAAGCTAGGGGATCATTTTCTTGGCTAAAATCACTTGTGTGCTTACTAAAAGGTTCCAGAGAATCTTTTGGTAAGATGTGATCATAGCTCTTTACCGAAGGTGCCTCTTCTATCTCAAATTGGATATGAAAATCTTCATTTTGAATAGAATCACCGGATTTGATGGGCGTTAATTGGGAATTTAATACAAAGAAATAACCGCTTTCATTTGAATAGAGGTTGCATTCAAACTCGGAAATATGAGATAGGTCCTGTGCGACACGATTTTTCTTTTTAAAAGAAGCTAATTTTTTGAAAATTCCCTTCTTCTTTTCAAGTGTTGAAAATTTAAGCTTCAGGGTATACATTTTTGCCCATCTCTTTAGCAAGGTTGTTTTTTTGCATAAAAGATAAAACTCTGGATTTCTCTATGTTGGTATCTGCTCTATCAATTGGATTATCTTTTGAAATAACCCAACTATTCCATCCTAATGAAAAAGGCCTGTTAGAACTTAGCTGACATTTTGGCACCTCCTCTTTCTTTAAGAGGAGACGAATATTAAAATCTAGATTGTTGTTGCAGTAATATTTAGCAATTTGAACAATCTCAAAAATAAGAGAACCGTTAGGAAGAATCTTATTAAAAATTGATAGAGGCACAGGGCCAATCAAAATTGTGAATTTGCTAGTTTTGCTCCACACTTTAGACCCAACCATAGCGTCTTTGCCAAGCCTGTTATAATTGGCTTTCAAGGGCAATGTCGCAATCCGAGTTAATTCCTTTTTAGGAAGATTTAAATAGCTTCCGCAAAATTGTTCCACTTTTACGGGCAAAGACAAAAAAACGGATAACATGCTTTGCAAGCTACAGGCTGATGCAGGTTGTTGAGTTAATAATCCAGAAAAAAAAGTAGCAACGTTGGCGGGAAGAAGGTTGGAAGTACTTTTTAATGCAGAACCATGAAGGCCACTTAAAATAAGTTTGGTAACATCATGGGGGCTTTCGTATTTTTGTGAGCGCTCAAAATGCATATAAATGCGGTTCTTAGCCCATGCCCGGTAGAAAAAAGAGGAAATTCTGTGATTAAAAATATCAAGAAAATCTTTCAGCGCCAAATCTCCATAACGGATACGTTCTAAGATCTCTTCTGTATAGTGGTAGGGAAGAGTTCCGCCGGCTCCTAAAAAATTACCGATCGAAACTTCCAGTACAGGCTGAGAAAAAGAATTTTGCGATGTCGAGGGGAGAAGAGTGCATTGTTTTACATTTGCCGCTGAAAAAGCAAAGGATACAAATGCTTTGAAACGCAAAGCTTCTGTTGCAGGTGCCAAATCATATCCCACACTTCTCAAAGTTTTTCTAGAGATTTTTTGAGACCAAGGCAAATCGATAGTTTTTGGAAGCTCTAACCCTTCAAGAAGTCTGACGGCTTGAAAAAAATCGAAAGTCTGCGGCTGTCTTATTAATGTATCTAAACAAGTGGCTTGAGGCCGGCTCTGGGGTCCCATTTTATCCATTCTCCTTGTTCATTATTAACCACAAGTTGGGTGAAAGAATTCATAGCGCAATACACCGCTAAGAATCGTTCTAAAATACTGGAAAATAAAAAGTTTCTAGAAGTTTCCTCCTTCATCGTTATAGTTATTTTTGTGCCTCTGCAAACCGAGTTTCCAAATTGATCTTGGAATCTATGAATAGCCGGCTCTGCACTTGCGCTGACAATTGAATTGATCAATAAATCAATAATTTTTGAGTTGTTAAAATTATAAAGGCTTAGAATTTCTTGCAGTAATTCTTTGCAAATTGAATCTTCCATTATAGAAAAATTATTTAAGGTCAGGTGAGAAATTAATTGCCATCTATAACCCTTTCCTTTTTTAAGATGATAACTGGGCGTAAAAGGAGATAAGCATTTTATGTTCCCTTCTAACTCTCCGTTCGATAATTGCAAGTTCTGACCATTTTCTCCACATGTAAGGCTTGTTGGAAGATTATGATTAGAACACCACAAAGATAATCGAGCGACCGAATTTGTTACAGATGTTGGGCTGAAATTAAGATCAACAAAGGCAATATTAACTTGTGATTTTGAATTTTCTTCTAAACCTAAAATGTCGTCAGGAAAAAGCCTGGACGTAGACCAAAAGACAGAATTATCTTCATTTTCTTCATGAAATTTGGGGCCATAGATAAATTGACAATTCTTCGATTTTTCACCGGGGGAAATAAGTTTAACTGAATTAATGGTATAAACTTCTAACTCTTCTAACTGACGAGAATCAGGAATAACAGGGTATTCAGCTTGTTGATGCGTTAAATCAATAGGTTCAGCTTCTTGTTTAAAAAGATTCACAATGGGTGTGCACCCAAGAATTATACTTTTTATGCTAAATGCAGGGTTAAGATCAGCATTGAAAGTATCAAAAAGAAAAAATATTTCAATTTCTTTGTCTGAATCCTTAAAAAGGCTTAAATCGTTAAAAACAAGGTCGAAAAATAGGAATTTTTCCGGATAAACAAAAAATTCAGTTAAAAATCTATAACCTATAAAAGAGTGTTTTGGAAAAGGAAGTAAAGACTCTTCTTCAGAAAAACCCACAGGCTTTAAACAATCTTTATCCAAAACATAAGGTTTTTTATCTTGAGAAGATGTATATAACGCAATTCCTATAAGGTTTTTAAAAATTAATTCATAGAATTTATGTGAATATGGTGGAACCATATTAATAAAAAAACGCAAAAAAGCCTTAGAAAGCTTAGAAAAACTAAAATCCTTATGCGTAGATTTTAGTTTTAATCTAAGGACTCCTTTGGTCTGGGAATACAAAGAGGATAACTCGGAGGCAAATTCGATCTTCATTCCAAATTCAATATGATCCACTGAAATAGGCAAAAGGTTAAGGTCATAAGTTGTCGTGAATTTGCAGATTTGAGAAGAGGGGGTGCGGGCTATTAATTCAGCGCCTTTTTCTAAAAAATAGGGAGTTGCCAGTTTTGCGTTAGGTTGGACTTGTATTATTGAAAAAGAAGGAATCGGTAGTATGTAATGAGGATAAAGAACACTAAGAATAGCATCAGCTAACTCTGATAGATCGTCATCAAGTTTGCGATGGATTCTCGCTGATAAAAATGCAAAAGATTCAATAAGACGATTAATATGAGGGTCTGTAGAATTCTTCTCATCAATTTTTAGGTTCGATGCGACACGGGGATGCTTGATAGAAAATTCGACCCCTAAATGTCTTAAAAAAACGAGCTCTTTGTTATAATAAGAGAGAAAATCATCTTGCATAATCAAAACCCCAATTTAAAAAGCGGTATATTTGATTTTGCATATGAAAGTTTAAATGGGAATAAACTGAAAATGCTTTATTGCCCAAATTCAAAGAAGCAATCATTTTAAATAAAATTACTTTTTTATTATCTTGTGCATTTTTCGCAACATCGATTTTAACGTCTGAAAAACGAGGCTCAAACAAACGAAGTGTCTTTTCAATATCTATAGCCATTTTTTGCAGATTCACTTGTGAAAAGCTTAAGAAGTGCGAAAAGTCATCTAGACCATATTCTAAAACACAACGATTTAGTTCTTTAAAACTGCCAGACAGAGAAAAAGGCTGACGACGGGTATTTAAAAGCTTCTCTAGATCACTTTGCAGTTCAGTTAGCAACTCATCAATAGGCGATTTTGTTACTACATTCATAACTGCCGTATTAATCGTCAGGCTTTTTCGTAAAAAAGAACTTTGAATCATAAATTTAACCCTTTCTCATCTTGTTTGTAAGGAAAGGGCACCCAGTGACAGGCTAAAGAGAAAAGGCTCTTCAACTTGTTCAAGGTAACCTTGAGGTTTTAGATAAAGAGTACAGAAATACTGACCTGGGTTTGAAAAATTTTCTTTCACAACGATACTTGCTTCTTGGAGGGGATATTTTTTTATAAGATCTTCATCATCTCCTGCTGATTGAGCCGTATATTGCAATATCCATGTTTCTAAGAAAGATTGATATTCTGAAGCAGTTGTAAAAGAACCAACTTTTTCTCGTCCCATAACTTTAAGATAATGAGCCATTCGACTGACAGAGAGGACATGTTGCATGGGCAGTATTAAACTAGCATTAAGATTTGCAATCGCTTTATCATAATGATCAGGTTGATGAATTGTATGACATCTGTAAAAACAGAGATAAGAAGTATATTGACAGGATAAAACGATCATAAATCCAAGATCATTTAATATTTTTTCTTGTGAAGGTTTAAAGATTGTTTCAATAGGCTGTCTTGTATAAGACGAAGAAGAATCAGGATAATCGAAAGTTGGTAAATTTTCTAAAAATCCCCCTCCGATTATATCTTTTGGGGTTCCTTGTATATTATAAAACCACCCTGTTTCATAAAAAGAACGAACAACAACAGAAGCAAAACAATAAACTGAATTAGCCCATAGATAGTGTTCTAAGTCTGTACATACTTCATTAAAACTTAAAGTCTTATCTGTTTGAAATTCGTAAGGTTTCCTTAAACAAACTCTTGGAAAACAAACACCCATAAATTTAGAATCGGGATGTTGTTTTAATTTTTTCCAACTAAAATATTGCTCCTTTTTTAAAAGACTCTCAATTTCATAAAGTTTTTCAAATTCTGTAAAACTTTCTATTTCAAAAAAAGTGGCACTTACACCGAAAATTGCGGGAGCAAACGCAGATGCGGATATGCCACTAATAACTTTAAGAGTTTGCATATCTGCTTCATTGTGCTCGATGTAATAATCGTAAAGAAGAAGCCCAAATGGCTCTCCTCCCGGATTATCAAACTCTTGTGAATAAACTTTTTTAAATAAAGAACTTTGATCAAACTCAAGTGCATTACCAATATCTTGGGCGATCTCTTTCCATTTTGCATCCAAAAGACGAAGCTTTACAGCCTCAGTCAACGGGATCTGCTGGCATAAATAAAAAACACCTTTCCATGTTGCCTCAAGATTCTGAAAAACTTTGTGATGCAGAATGACATTGATTTGAGCGTTTATTATTCTATCAATATTTCTCAAAATTTTATAAGCAAGCGCTTCATAATCTTCTTTTGAAAATTGCGAAAGTGGTTCGCCCATTTTGTTACCTTTCTTGATTAAAATAGAGAGAAAGCCCTATAAAAGACTTTCTCTCTCATAAACTTAGGAAGACAACTGAGGTATTCTAGCAACAAGGCGCATGGAGGCAGATAGTTCTTCCATTTGAAGCCAGGGTCTCAGCCAGGCGATAGCATTATAAGACCCTGGGCTTTCTAAAATCTCTACCACTTGAATTTTTGCTTCAGCTAATGGGTATTCTGATTTTAAATCTTGTCCGGAATTTGGGTTAGAGTTCACATAATTAAGAATCCATCTATTCAGCCAAGCTTCTACATCACTTCGCTCCATAAAGGACCCGATTTTATCACGTGCCATAATTTTGAGATAATGAGCTATTCTAGAAGTTGCCATAATGTAGGGCAAGCGCGCAGAGATCGCAGCATTTGCAGTTGCATCGGCAAGATCATATTTTAACGGTTTTTGTGTGGTTTGCGCGCCAAAGAAAACAGCATAATCTGTTTCTTTATAATGACAAAGCGGCAAAAACCCAAGTTTACTGAGCTCTGCTTCACGCCTATCCGTAATTCCAATTTCTGTCGGACAATTTGAATCGATATCCCCATCATCACTTTTAAATATGTGAAGAGGAAGGTTTTCAACCTTTCCGCCACCTTCTGCTCCCCTGATTGCTGTGCACCATCCAAATTTTGCAAAGGCATCCGTTAATTTAGCACCAAGCGCGTAGGCCGAACTCATCCAACAATAATCTTCATGATGCAATTGGGTGCTGTACCCTTGTGCATTAAGTATTGTTTCTTCATAATCAAACTCATCTATGGGATGTGTGGACGCGCCATAAGGCAGACGAGCGAGAGCACGAGGAAGAGTTAAAGTTACAAAACGAGAGTCTTCTGCTTCTCTGAAACTTTTCCATTTTATATATTCTGTAGATTCAAAGATTTTCTCTAGATCGCGCGGTTTAGAAAGATCTGTCCAGTCTTGAAATCCAAAAAAGGAAGAACTGCAGGAGGTTATAAAAGGACAAAAACTGCTTGCTGCCACACCGGATATATTTCTGAGCATATCAACATCATCTGGTGTGTTTTCAAAAGCATAATCCCCAATTAAAACTCCGTAAGGCTCACCACCTGGAGATCCGTATTCTTCTTCGTAAATCTTTTTAAACAATGTGCTTTGATCAAATTCCGAAGCACCGTCTAAATCTTTAAAGATTTCCTTTTTAGTTGCATTCAAAACTTTTAATTTTAAACTTTCCCCTGTTTCGCTATGCATAACCAAATAGTTAAGACCGCGCCAACTGCCTTCGAGGCTTTTAAATGCGTCTTGGTGCATGATCGCAGCTAATTGCTGAGAGATCTTTTGATCAATTGTTTTGATAGCCGCATTAACAGAAGTGACAATGTTTTTATCCCAAGTCAAAACCCCTAATAAAGCTTGTTTTACAAAGACTGAAATAAGGTCTTTCATTTCATTGGGGTCCGATTGTTTAATTGCCACAATTGCTTGACCTGCTAGAGATGTCGCAGGTGGAATAATCTCTGCTGCTGGTGCTGATACAGGAGCTGCTGTTTGTGTTGCGGTTGCTGTGTCTGCCATTATTTATTCTCCTTGCTAACATCTACCCCAAGATCTGAGGCCATTCCTTGGATTTTTGTATTATCTTGTAAAACCTCTATTAGTATGCTTTCTAGTTCATCCGAGCGATCAGCTTTTGCCATTAGATCTCTTATTTTATTGCGCACGTCTAAAAGATCCTTGAGAGGTTGAACTTGATTGACTATTTGTCCTGGTTCAAAGTCACTAATAGAATTGAACTTCAGGCTAACACTCATTTGGCTGCCATCTCCGGCTAAGGTATTGTCAACCATCAAGTTTACAGAAGGTGAGATATGAGCCATAACATCATCGAAATTGTCTCTGTCAATCTGAACAAACTTGCGGTCACGTAAGGCTTTGCTTGCTGGGGTTGCATTTCCAGAAAAATCTCCAATAATGCCAACCACAAAGGGTAGTTCTTTTTGAACAACTGCACCCTCTGTTTCAACGTCATAGACAATTTGAATCCTTGGTTTGCGTACACGCGAAATCTCTTTTTGCATACTTTCCATCATTAAGCATCCTCCGTTGGTTTTTTAATTTCCATGCCTGTCAAACGAGACAAGCTACTCTGCACCCGGTCATCATCAATAAGTTCCCCTAAAAGATCGGGCAGGGACATTTTTCCCCATTTAACAACCTGTCTAATGAGGTACGGTAAGGGGGACTGGGGTTCGTGAGCAGAAAAATAAGCTGCAATTTCTTCTAAGGACCTAAAAGCTGAATCTCTATCGCTAAGGGTTACTTCAGCAATTAAACTTGCTTGAGAATTTTTAGTTGTTACTTGAGAAAGAGGAACTGTTCGAGTTTTTAAAAATTCTTCAACATAATCTAAGCAAACGATTAAGTTTTCTTTTATGTTTGTAAACGAGGGGGCTTGATTTCGTGTTTTTTCAGTTAAACTCTGATCAAGGAGTTGGAGTTGATCTAGGCAACCTTGAATGTCATTGGAAACATTTTGAAAAAACTCGGTTGAAGTTTCTTTGATAGCTAAGTCTAAATCTTGGGGTTTTGGCACGCCTCCTGCAAGCATTTGTTCTTGTTTTGAGGTGTCCTTTACTTTTCCAAAGTTTAAACTTTGTTGGTATTGCCAAACTGTGTAACTTGGGCCGGATTTACTTTGGATAATGAAGGAATTTTGAATAGGGGCAATTAGAGTCCCTTCCCGTTCTTCACCATTAAGCCCATAAAAAAAACTGACCCTGGAAGTAAAATCCTTGTCTTTATCGGGGAGAGGGTAAAGCCTGTCCCAAAAATTTTGAACCAACCCATAGCTAAGGCTCAGTCCATCTTTAAGACCTGAAAATCCTGACAATCTTGTAAGAGATTCGATTATCCAGCACGAAATTTGTAGGTCTTTTCCTTGAGTTAAAAGAATTTTTTCTCCTAAAGTTGAAACTTTTTCCCATAGGCTTTTCGTAGAACTTGCTGCAGAGAGAATATTGCTTGCTCTTTCTATATCTCTAGCTTGGTTTCGAGCTTCTTTCATTTGCCAGTACAAAGAAGTTGCTGACGTATCAAGCCTCGGGTCTTGTCCGCTAGGATTATCGCCTGGAATCGCTTGTAGTAGCTGAGAAATATCAAGCATTTACGTTAGCAACTTCTTAACCGTCCGAAATTGGCTAACACTAAGCTATAAAATCCAAAGTTTTCTATGAGAAAAAAATTTTATTATTCAATTCATTTTATGCGGCTTAATGCTTTAGTGTTTCGAGATCAATCTGAATTAGGAGGATTTGTAATGTCGATTTATATGAAAGTAGATGGTATCGAGGGCAATGTAACGGCAAAGGGCTTTGAGAAGATGATCGAGGTCTATTCATTCAGTTTTGGAGTTGGAAGAGGAATTGTGGCCAAGGCTGGAAATACGCAAGACAGAGAAGCAAGCGCTCCTTCCTTTAGTGAAATCAACATCACGAAGATATTGGATAAAACGAGTCCTCTTCTTTTTACGGAATCGTGTGTTGGAAAATCTAAGAACTACGAATTTCATTTTGTTGAAACATCTGATGCGTTGGAAGAATATTTTGATTGTAAATTAACAAACGTTTTGATTAGCAGTTATAGTGTCTCTAGCGATGGCGGAGAGCCTACGGAATCTATTTCCCTTAGCTACGATAAAATAGAAGTTTCTTTCTCGCCTCGTGATGATAAGGATGCAAAAGGAGGAGCAGTCAGAGCCGCTTATAATTTGGCTACGGCTTCCACGAAATAAAACCATTTTTCATCTTCTCTTCTGATGGGAAATTTGACTCAAAATCAGCAATTTATTGCCCTAGAAACAGGTCTAGGGAAAGATAGGCTTGTTTTGACTTCCTTCACAGGAGAAGAGTCTCTCTCTCAGCTTTTTTCTTACAAATTACAAGCTTTTTCAAAAGACTTTTCTATCGATGAAAAAGAAATAATAGGAAAATCAGTAACTGTTAAAATTAACCCGGAAAGTTCTAATCCAAGGATTTTTAACGGGATTGTAAAAACATTCACTAAGGAAAGTGTGATGTTTCGGGAAATCAGAGAGTATGAACTTGAAGTAGTTCCCTGGTTTTGGTTGCTTTCTCTTTCTCAAGATTGTTGTATTTTTCAAAATCAATCAACTGTGGAAATTGCACAAAAAATATTTAAAAAATTTAATTTCAGTGATTATAGTCTGGGCTTTTTAACACGGCAATATCAACCACGCGAATATTGCGTTCAGTACAATGAATCGGCTTTTACCTTTATCTCACGTCTTTTTGAGGAAGAGGGAATATTTTACTTTTTCAAACATGAAGAAGGAAAGCATACCCTTATGCTGGCAGACCTAACGAGCAGCTGTCCTAACAATCAAATCTCTAGCGTAAACCCTTCGCTGGGGGCGGCCGGGGCCATGCAGCTTAAAAGTTGGTCTCAAGCATACAATTTGGTTACAGGGCAATGGGCTTATTCAGATTATGATTTCACAAAACCAACCGCAAGTTTGCTTTCAACCACAAAAGCTGTTGGTGGATTTTCTGCAACCTCAGATTTGGAAATTTTTGAGTTTCCAGGGGACTATGTTGATCCGTCGCTTGGAAAAAATAAAAGTAGAGTTCGGATGGAAGAGCAAGAAACCGATCAAGATTTTATAATGGGGACAGGTACTTACTATACTTTTTGTCCGGGCACTAAATTTCAGCTTAAAGCAAATCAATCTGCTCAAGAGGAAGGAAATTATTGCATTATTTCTGTTACTCATTTTGCTCAAGATAAATCTCATAAGCTTTACAGACCCTTAGCAAACCCTCAAGAGGAAGCGGCCTCAACTTATGAAAATCAATTCACGTGCATTTTATCTTCTGTAAATTTTCGTCCCAAACGAATAACTGAGAAACCTAAAACAAATGGTCCTCAAACAGCTGTTGTGACAGGGCCTTCGAATGAGGAAATTTACACTGACGAGTACGGGCGCATTAAAGTTCAATTCTTCTGGGATCGATATGGAAAGCATGACGAGAAAAGTTCTTGTTGGCTGAGAGTTATGTACCCCTGGACGGGGAATAATTGGGGAAATATCTTTATTCCAAGGGTGGGGCAAGAGGTTGTTGTAACTTTTATCGATAATGATCCCGATAGGCCGTTGGTTGTCGGGTGTCTTTACAATCAGTCCAACATGGTGCCATACGCTTTACCCGATAACAAAACCCAAAGCGGTATTAAATTTTGTTCGACCCCGAAGGGAAGCCCTGCAAATAGCAATGAATTGCGATTTGAAGATAAAAAAGGCGAGGAACATATCTTTATGCACGCACAAAAAGATTTTCAAAGGGTTGTTGAAAATGATGAAACACAAACAATTAACCATGACCAGATTGTGACTATAAAAAATAATCGAACACACACCATTACCGAAGGGGATGATAGCCTGACAGTTAAAAAAGGTAAGCTTACTGTCAGTATTCAAGGAGATCATGGCATCACCATTTCACAAGGTAATCAAACAACAGAAGTTAAAATGGGTAATTATGCCTTGAACATCCAGCAAGGAAATCATTCAGTTAAACTGAGCATGGGGAGTAGTACCATTGAAGCGATGCAAGGCATTGAACTAAAGGTAGGAGGAAATAGCATAAAGATTGATCAAACGGGAATAACACTGCAAGGGATGATGATCAAGATAAATGGCCAGATGATTCAAACCCAAGCTGATGCGCTGTTGCAGTTAAAAGGCGCTATCACAATGATCAATTAGCATGGATTATTTAAAATGACCCTGGATTTAGCGTCAAATTTCGAATTTCTTTCTAATCAAAAAGCCTGTGCTGTGTGCAAATTATTTAAAATTTCAACTGACGGAGAGGGGATTTTAAAAAATGAAAATCCATCATCGTTAGATTTTTTGAAATTTCTTGTGCAGGGCAAGGCTTATAAAGACATCATTAATTTTATAGTATTCAGTCTTAGTTTAAATCTCTCTCTAAGCTGGAGTTATGACTGTTTGATAACGCTGCCCGATATAGAAGAAGAGGCGATAGGATTGGATACTTTGATTCCCAGCTGGATAAAAGAGCCCACAGATGAAGTACGAGAAGGCATTCGGCAAAAATCCGAAACAATCAATTATGCAAACTCTTGGGGAGTTTTAGGAATGTCTGTGTACTGGAGTGGGGGAAATATTTCACCAAAAGGAAAACCAGAAGTTCTTATTTCTGAACAAGTCATTCGATCCCTTATTGCAAATTCAATTATTTTTGCAGCGTTAAAAGGAGATGCTAATTTAATCGAGCAAAGGTTTGAAGCGTTTATCCAAAAAGGGTTATCTATCTTACAAACTAGTCATATGGAGCAAGTTTAAATGGGTATGCCAGCAGCTAGAATTAGTGATATGCATGTTTGTCCGATGGTAACAGGCGTTGTTCCACATGTGGGGGGTCCCATTATGCCGCCAGGCGCTATAACGGTTTTGATCTGTTCGCTGCCGGCTGCAAGGGTAGGGGATATGGAGGTTTGTGTTGGCCCACCGGATTCTATTGTCTTAGGAAGTATGACTGTTTTAATTGATAAAATGCCAGCCGCAAGGCTAGGGGATATGTCTGCCCATGGAGGGTCAATTGTTGCCGGCGCGCCGACGGTGTTGGTGGGGTGAATTGATTCCGAAAAATAATTGCTTTAGGCTTTTTTGGCCCACTCAAAAGTTAAGTATACAGGAATATGGTCTGATAAAGAATCCTCAACTTTAGCAAAATTTCTATTAGCAAGTGCATCAAATTTAGATAATATTATTGGGTTTGAAGGATTTGCATTAAGATTATCTATCCAATTTATAACTTTGTTGGTGTGATCACACTCCCCGATAACCTTTTTATATTGAACTAACATATTTTTATACCGGTTTAATCTATCATATTTATTAAGTTCTAATGATTTTCCAGTTGCTATTTTACCATGAATAGAATCAATTCTTTTTTTTATAAAAGAGGCTGTGAATTGAGCTACATCTTCCTCATTTGCATAAGCTCTAATATTTTGGATAGTACCACCTTCTTTAGCTGCATGATTTTTATTAACTCCTATGCAAAACCAATCAAGCAAATTACCAGATTGTTGTGAAAGTAATAAGTCATGTTCAGCCTTATCATAACCTATCACTTTTGGTTTGAAAGAATCCCATTTATAGCTAGCCAGCCTTTCATTGATTCCGGCTAATTCGCCAGTATTCATATCTCCTCCAATGATAACAAAATCTGCCTCTATTTTATTGCAAATAGTTATAGCTTTGGCTATGGTTTCTCCGCCAGCTCCAGATGTTGCATGTAGGTTGCATAAAACTACAGACATTTGATATGCAGGTAATGTAGATATAATTGTAAGAACCGGATTAGTTCTTGCAGCTACTCCTCCACTAATTATTGTGTTACTTATATTTTCGTTGTCAGCATACATAAATCCATTTAATAAAAAACTCTTAAAGTAAGAAGTTGCTAAAATTTCTGTAGTACAGCGAATATTCTTTGCTCCAACGACTTTGCTACTTGCACCAGATGAGGTACCATAACATAGTGAAGAAACTTCCTTTACATCACCTCCTTCTTGTATAAATAAAAACCCAACCGTCGATTTACTCAATCTTTTAGGTTCAAGGATTTCTGAAATTTTAGCTTTCTTTAGATCATCTTTTGAGGGATTTCCTTGGGTATTCCAGGAACAGATTGTAAGACGATATTCGGATGGTGCCATAAACGACATGTCTTTATCCTTTCTGAAAAGCTATAACTAAAGAATTTTTCTGAATGTTATTACCATCCACCCACTGCTGCCAATCCAACACATACTGCATATGATCTATGTAATGACCATTAATGAGTTCATTGTTTTGAATGATTTTTTCGGCTTTAAACCCCAGCCTTTGTGGGATGGATCGGCTTTTTTTATTTTCAACGCCACACTCAATCATAATGCGCTTTAGTCCAAAATGCCCGAAAGCAATCGATATCATCATTCGACAGGCTTTGGTTATCAGGCCTTTGCCTTGATAGCTTTCAGCAATCCAGTAACCTATCTTGCAAGTCTGAGCGTCTTGATCAATAAGCAGTAGAGAAATGGCACCGATTATCTTGGAATGATGAAATAGGCCAAGCCTTAAAGATTTATGCGACAGATTTTCTTGAATAGAACCCTGAATAAATTGCAAAGCTTGCTGTTGATTGATGAGAGAATCAATCCAGGGTAACCAGTTTCTTAAGTATAGTCTGTTGGTATTAATCAGGTTAAAAAAGTCGGTTGCATATTCAAGTTTGAGGTTTCCTAAATAAAATTCCTTTTCTATCGTCATAGGGAACAATAGCCTATCGGATTCTCTTTGATTTTCTCTCAGATGCAAAGAAAAATCCTGAACATTTTTAACATTTAATGTTTTTGCCATTACCTTTCCACCACAATTTATAGAAGGGAATAAACCCGTTAATGCAGCTGGTGTACTTTAGATATGGGCATGAAACAATAAGAAAAATTTTTAAACGTGCGCTTCTATGCTAACTGAAGAATGAAATCACTCTAAAACCACAACTTCGCCTTGTTTTGCAATAAAGGCCCCATCCCACTCTTGAGTAGCCAACGCTTCGACTATTTCCATTTTATCATCCGTATTAGATGGATCATGATGGAAAATAGCCAGTTTTTTTACATTGGCTTTTTTAGCCAAGCGAATTCCTTCTTGCCAGGTGGAATGGCCCCACCCTTTATAAGTACTGAAGTTTTCATCGTTGTAACTGGAATCGTAAATGACAAGATCACTGTTTTGAATAAGGGCCAAGACTGAAGGATCAAGCTGTCCTGGAAAATGTTCAGTGTCCGTTATATAACAAACCGAATTTCCTTTATAGTTCAAACGATAACCGATTGCGCCATTGGGATGGTTCAAAGGGCATGTATCAATTTTAACATTCGAAAAAAGTTCTAAGGTTTCTCCTGCCTTAAAATCACGGCAGTGGATGTTGGCCGGAAAATCAATAAACTGTATCGGGAAAAGCGGCGGTGTAAAGGTATTGCTTAAAAAATGATGAATCCCTCCATAGGGTGCAACAGAACCTGCTAAAATATGTACCGTCATGTTTTTTCTCCACACAGGGGCGAAAAAAGGCAGTCCCATGATGTGGTCAAGGTGCACATGAGAAAAAAGCAGAAATACTTCTTTATGAGGGTTATTAAGTGCCAAAAGACTTGCATCGCAAATACCAGAGCCTGAATCCAGAATAATTAACCGATCATCCAATTCAATCCCGATGCAACTTGTGTGGCCACCATAACGAATATGATTTGGACCTGCACAAGGAGTGCTGCCCCGTACACCAAAGAAAGTAATTTTTATCATGACGTTAGTTCGTCTGTTTAAGGCTTTCCCTTATCATAGCAATATACCCTTTGTGAATGAAAGTTGGATCTGAATTATTTATGAATTGCCTCATAAAATGTGGGCGGGAAATTTAGGCTAACATTCAACATTTTACAACAACCTGGTCAATCGAACCAAATATTGACTGGCCTTTAGCATCCAGCATTTCGATTTTCACCTGATCGCCAAATTTTAAAAACGGGGTAGTGGCTGTGCCTGTTTCAATGATTTCTAGCATGCGTTTTTCAGCAAGGCACGATGATCCGACGCTTTTATCCTTATTGGAAATGGTGCCAGATCCTATAATAGTGCCGGCTGACAATACGCGCGTTTTGGCGGCATGGGCAATTAATTGAGCAAAGTTAAAGGTCATGTCAACGCCGGCGTTGGGACAGCCAAATTCACGGCCATTTATATAAGTATAAAGGGGTAGGTGAACCTTGCAGTCTGCCCATTCGATTTCATCAGGCGTTACGGCAACGGGCGAAAAGCTGGTGGCTGGTTTTCCATGAATAAAACCAAATCCTTTGGCAAGTTCACCTGGTATTAAGCCCCTTAGGGAAACATCATTGACCAGCATCAGCAGTTTTATATGCGGAATTGCTTGATCCGCGTTAATGCCCATAGGAACATCATCTGTTATGATGGCGATTTCAGATTCAAAATCAATACCATAGCTTTCATCTGCGGCTAAAATAGGATCACACGGGCCAGCAAAGGCATCAGATCCACCTTGATACATCAAAGGGTCTGTCCAAAAACTAATCGGCATTTCAGCGCCGCGGGCTTTTCGAACCAGTTCCACATGATTCACATACGCGCTGCCATCCAGCCATTGATAAGCGCGGGGCAGGGGCGAATGAGCTTTGGTTGGATCAAAAGGTTCCCCTTTATCTATTTGCTGATTAAGGGCACCATAGATACTTTTTAAAGTGGGCTCAGAAGCTTCCCACGTCTCAATTGCCTGTTGTAATGTGTGAATCGACGGCACCTCTATACACCGTGTTAAATCGCGGCTAACAACGACCAAAACTCCATCTTTCTTGTTATTTTTAAGGCTTGCTAGTTTCATGGGTTCGTAATTCCTTTCCAAGAATGAATATATTCCTTCCACTCTACATTTTCTGGAAGGTCTGGGACATTAAGAGGATCACGCGTGTCAATCATCACGGCAACTTCGTCGGTTTCACGGCGTTCAGCTTTTGCACCAATGGCAAAGGCGCCGGGGTGCGGACCATGGGTAAAGCCACAAGGATGCAAAGTTGTCATGCCAGGGTGAATGTTATCGCGGCTGAAAAATTGCCCTTGATGATAGAAAATGAATTCATCATAATCCTCATTATTATGATAAAAGGGTACCTTAAGAGCGCCTGGGTCAGTTTCAATTGGCCTTGGGCAAAAGGTGCAAACCACAAACCGGTTGGCAACAAATGTCGTATGGGCCGAGGGCGGCAAATGAAAACGGTGGCTCATCAACGGCCTGATATCGCGCCAGTTAATTCGAACCGGCATCAAATTACCATGCCAACCAAGGGTATCAAGGGGATTAAAGGGGTAAGTTATGCTGGTTAAGGCCTTGCGTCTTTTTACAACCACCTGCCATTCATGATCTTTTTCTTGTTGCTGTGTTTTAAAACATTCATTAATGGTTGGTATATCAAGCATACCTGGGTCAAAAATCGCATGAGGCCCAACAAGACCTTTATCAGGTAATTGATAAGAACTATCTGTTGCCTCGATCATCAAGATCTTCAAAGAATTCAAGGGATCCAGACGCCACATCGTGCCGCGGGGCAGCATAATATAATCACCTTCAGTAATTTTTAAGTGACCGTAATCACAAAAAAGATCAGCGCTACCGGCATGAATAAATAAAAGCTGATCACCGTCAGCGTTTCGTGCCAATTTATCCATGGCTTTGCTTAAATTCCACCAACGAATTTCGGTAAAATTATTGGATAAAATAGGGGAAGATTCCCATGGCAGGGCTGTTGTATCTTTTAACTTTGTTAAATCAAAAGCTCTTGGTTTCAAAGGGCCGTTCCAATCTGTCCATGCTGTTGGCGCATGTTTGTGAATCATATGAGAAGAGGGGCCAAAAAAACCTTCTTTTCCCAGTTCTCGTTCATAAACAGGTTTGCCGTCCTCACCTTGTGGAAAATCGGCATGAGCTTGCCTTGAACAAACACCTTCAATATGGGGTAATTGAATCCATTGTTTCATTTAGATCTTGATATCCTATTTGAATAGATTGAAGACAGTATAAGCTAGCTTTTAAGAAAAACAAACCTATCGAAGATAATAAAATATTCTTATTTACAGATGGTTGTAATAAGAGTAATAGATGGGGTGCAAAGACAAACAGTTTGAGTGTAGTGCTATTTTAACTCCATTTAAAAAAGGAGAGGTTGCCATGTCAAAGATTCTTAATTTCCCTAAAGTTGTTGCCTACGTAATTAGAGATGTTTTTCACTTTGAGGACTCTAAAATCGTTCATATTAGTGACTATCAAAAAGATCATAAAACAGTGGGTTATGATGATGAGCATCTTGCCAGTTCCCCCAAAAAGCCACCTTCTCAAGTTATCGACGACGATGACGATTCGTTTGAAGAAGAGGATTATATTGATAAACGGAGCAGTGCTGACAAAGCGATTTATTTTAGCAGTTTCATATCTTTTTAAGTCTGGCTGAGAAGGGAGAAAAAAGGTATGAAGGATCTCCGATACATAGCGTGTTGTTTTCCTATGTTAAGAAAAAAGAAAATATGATTAAAATTCTAATTGGATTAGTTGAAATTTTGTAGTATACGCTAAGATGCAAACTTTGGATAACTTTATACGGGAGTAAATATTATGAAAACAAATCATCCGATATGCAAACTTATTGAGAGACATCCTTACTTAGATACGCATCCAAAGAGTTCTCATCCGAAGGCTTTTCATCCAAAGGATGGGCACCCGATTTTGTGTCTACATCCCTAGATGTCAATAGACGGTTAGATGAGGGTTGTAATAACATAATGGCTTAACAATCTTAGCTGGAGGGTTGGTCATGGTTACAATACGAAAAAAAAGTGTTGCGCAAAGAAAAGTAATAATCAGAAAAGATATAAATAGCCTTGAAAAGCGACCTCGGGTAAATTCCAGAGGATTCGCTTCCATGTCCCGCGATAAAGTTGTTGCAATTGCCAGGAAAGGCGGTCTGGCCAGAGCTGAGCAGCTTGGGCATGGTGGTTATGTCGAACTTGGCCACAAAGGCGGCGAAGCCAGGGCTGGACAGCTTGGGCATGATGGTTATGTGGCAATGGGTCGAAAAGGTGGTATGGCGAGAGCCGAGCAGCTTGGGCATGATGGTTATGTTGAACTTGGCCACAAGGGCGGCGAAGCACGTTCTGGTCAGTTGGGCCACCATGGTTACGTTGAAATGGGTCGGAAATCTCGTAAGTCTAGTGTGACCTGATTATCTAGGGTAAGGAACGACTTTTTGGTCTTGGCCATAAAAGCGACTATGAAGTGACGTTAAAATATGCAGCAAAGATAAGAGACTCATTTACTGGGCGCGGCGTTGTGGGTTATAAGCTGTGATAGAGAAAAGAGAGTAGGTGTGCGCTTATTTCCGTCAAAGTCTGTCTATTAAGCGTAGAATTCAAAGTTTGACCGTGCGCCCTTTTTCTTGCGGTCTAGTCGGCTTTGTCAGTTC
>Ga0214919_10003339_pt1 | contig 24332 bp, 24 predicted proteins | sample LL1503_MetaG_FD_177994 | JGI IMG/M metagenome (GOLD analysis project Ga0214919, IMG submission 177994) | Freshwater microbial communities from Lake Lanier, Atlanta, Georgia, United States - LL-1503 | ecosystem: Environmental > Aquatic > Freshwater > Lake | place: USA: Georgia | collected... | reverse complement strand
ATGGGGTCAGCAAAATGTCCTTCATGATCGCGCTAGAAGCGGTCCTTCGCATCACTGCATGGGGAGCTTTGCGCCTGATTGGGCGGTAATTTCCGCATCTGCGCTCAGGTAGGATTTGCCCTGCATATTGATCTTTTCGGGATTTCCGAAAATCGATATGACATCTCAGCACTCACTGACTTCGGTCAGCATAACCACCTCGGTCCGCAAGAAATTGTGGTCGGTGATTTCGAGTGCGACGGGCTAAACAAATTGTTTGGCCATAAACCGAGCGGGTTTTTTCTGCTGCGCAGAAAAAACCTAAGAAGGAGTATGCCGTCATGGCAGTTGTAACAATGCGAGAGCTCCTCGACAGTGGAGTCCACTTCGGACATCAGACTCGTCGATGGAATCCAAAGATGAAGCGCTTTATTTTTACAGAGCGCAATGGCATCTACATCATCGACATCCAGCAATCACTTGCACTTATCGATTCAGCGTATGAGTTTGTTAAGGACACTGTTGCCAAGGGTGGCCACGTTTTGTTCGTTGGAACAAAGAAGCAAGCACATGAGCCGATCATCAATCATGCAGCACGCGTTGGAATGCCAACAGTGACTGAGCGTTGGTTAGGCGGAATGCTTACTAACTTCCCAACTGTATACAAGCGTATTCAGCGCCTGAAGGAGCTAGAGGCTCTAGAAGAGAAGAACGATCTACTTCTAACAAAGAAGGAGCTTCTTGTTCTACGTCGCGAACGCGAAAAACTATTTAAGAACCTTGACGGTATCCGCAATATGACCAAGCTGCCTTCAGCAATTTGGGTTGTAGATACAAAGAAGGAGCACCTAGCGGTTCAGGAAGCTAAGAAGCTTGGTATTCCAGTTATCGCAATCTTGGATACAAACTGCGATCCAGATGAGGTTGATTACAAGATTCCAGGTAACGATGATGCAATCCGTTCAATCGACTTGCTCACACGCGTTATCACCGATGCAATTGCAGCTGGCCTCAAGGCACGTTCTGCAAATGTAAAGGAAGAAGCAAAGTCAGATGCACCCGCAGCTGTTGCTGCAGGAGAGCCATTGGCTGACTGGGAGAAGGAAATTCTCGACGGATCAGCACCAGCACCAACAACACCGGAGGCATAAATTGGCTAACTACACAGCTGAAGATGTAAAGAAACTTCGCGAAGCAACTGCAGCAGGAATGCTCGATTGCAAGAAGGCTTTAGATGAAGCAGATGGCGACTACAACAAGGCGCTAGACATCATTCGCGTAAAGGGCCTTAAGGGCATTACAAAGCGCGAAGGACGTCTGACTTCAAATGGTGCAGTTGTTGCAAAGGTCGAGGGCAACCTTGGCGTAATGCTTGAGCTGAACTGCGAAACAGATTTCGTTGCAAAGGGTGAGCGCTTCGTTGCACTTGCAGAAGAGCTACTTGCTCACCTGCAAAATGCACAATCTGCTTCTCTAGAAGCATTTTTGACATCAACAATGGCTAACGGCAACACCGTTCAGGCAACAGTTGATGAGGCAAATGCAACTATGGGCGAGAAGATTGAAGTTCGTCGCATTGCAGTAATCAAGGATTCACCAGTTGGAATTTACCTTCACCGCACAAGCCCAGATCTTCCACCACAGGTTGGTGTATTGGTTGAACTTGTTAAGGATGTAGCTGAAGTTGGTAAGGATATCGCACAGCACATTGCAGCATTTGCTCCGCAGTTTGTTACTCGCGAAGAAGTTCCAGCAGAGTTGATCGAGAACGAGCGCCGTATCGCAGAAGAGACAGCGCGCGAAGAGGGTAAGCCTGAGGCTTCACTGTCAAAGATCATCGAAGGCCGTGTGACAGGTTTTGTTAAGGAAGTTTCCTTGATCGAGCAGTCATTCGCTAAGGATGCAAAGAAGACTGTAAGGCAGATCCTCGATGAGGCGGGAACAGCTGTTAAGGCCTTCCATCGCTTCCGCGTGGGTCAATAAGTAGTAGGTCGGATCGCTTAGACTTAGTACAACGAACAATCATTAGAAGGTAAGGAGCACTCATGCCCGGTACAAGAGGAACGTATCGGAGAGTGCTCCTTAAACTTTCTGGAGAAGTTTTTGGTGGAGAGAAAGGCATCGGTGTTGATCCCGATGTTGTTCAAGATATTGCAAAACAAATCGCCGATGTAGCTCGCACTGGTGTTCAGGTGGCAATCGTTGTTGGTGGAGGTAATTACTTCCGCGGCGCAGAGCTTTCACAGCGCGGCATGGATCGCTCACGCGCTGACTACATGGGAATGCTTGGAACAGTCATGAACTGTCTAGCACTTCAGGATTTTCTAGAAAAAGAGGGTGTTGGAACTCGCGTCCAAACCGCCATCACAATGGGTCAGGTTGCAGAGCCATACATTCCTCTACGCGCAATCCGTCACCTTGAAAAGGGTCGCGTTGTAATTTTCGGCGCAGGTGCCGGAATGCCATTCTTCACAACAGACACAGTCTCGGCACAACGCGCACTTGAAATTGGGGCAGAGGCTTTGCTTCTTGCAAAGAGCGGCGTCGATGGTGTGTACAGCGCAGATCCAAAGAAGGATCCAACTGCAACGAAGTACGACACCATCACCTATAACGAGGTCTTGTCTAAATCCCTTGCCGTTGCAGATGCTGCAGCCTTTGCTTTGTGTCGCGAAAACAAGTTACCAATAGTTGTCTTTGATTTAATGAAAAATGGAAATATCGGTCGCGCAGTTCGTGGCGAAGTAATTGGAACTCTCGTCGCATAAGCGGTGAGAATGAAGTACACAGCGGTTAGAGGAGCACAACCATGGCAGATGTAGCAAGCGCCCTTAAGGACGCTGAAACCAAGATGAATAAAGCGGTTGAAGTTGCAAAGGATGATTTTGCAACGATCCGTACAGGCCGTGCTCATCCATCTCTGTTTAACAAGGTCATGGTCGATTACTACGGCACCTATACGGCGCTTTCACAATTAGCAACGATTCAAGTTCCAGAAGCGCGTATGGCCTTGATTTCTCCCTTTGATAAGGGCGCAATGGCATCAATCGAAAAAGCGATCCGCGAATCAGATTTAGGCGTAAATCCTGGCAATGATGGAACAGTTATTCGCGTTAATTTTCCACAACTTACCGAAGAGCGCCGCAAGGAGTACATCAAAGTTGTGAAGACCAAGGCTGAAGATTCAAAGATTTCAATGCGCAACATCCGTCGTGCTGCAAAAGAGGCGATGGAGAAATTGGAAAAAGATGGCGATATTGGAAAAGATGATCTAGCACGAGGCGAAAAAGAGCTAGAAAAAATCACTGCTGATCATGTTGCAAAAATTGATGAACTGCTCAAGCACAAAGAGGTCGAACTCCTAGAGGTATAGGGGCACTCTTATGTCAGATCTGCACTCGATCAACGAAGCGATCAATAAAAAGGCTGGGCGAAAGCTACTTCCTTCTATTGTTGTTGGCTTGTCTCTGATCGCTTTAGTGTGGTTCACCCTTTCTTATCAGCGCGAGATTTTCGCAATCGTTGTTGCGGTTGCAGTGATTTTAGGTGTGCGCGAATTAGTGCGCGCTTTCTCTGCACGAGGAATCGTAATTTCATTTAACGGACTTACCTTGGCAGCTATTGGCCTGTCATATGCGGCATGGGTTGGGGGAGTTGCCGGTCTTGCAGTAGCTACAGCGATCGCATTTCCACTGTTACTTATTCGCGCATTGTTGCAAGGCCCAGAAGGGTTTGTAGCAAAAGCAACCGCCACAACCTTTGGGTTGCTCTATCTACCTTTCTTAGCTGGCTTTTTAATTCTGCTGGCGCGACCAAGTACAGGTTTCCAACGTGTTATGACCTTTGTGGTTTTGGTTGGATGCAATGACACCTTTGGATACATCGTTGGTGTTCTACTTGGAAAACATCCACTAGTTCCAAGGATTTCTCCAAAGAAAACATGGGAAGGTCTTGCTGGTTCATTGGTCTTCACCATGATCGGTGGCGCTTTAGCTTTTGAATACATCATGGATATGCACTGGTGGATCGGGATCATCGTTGGATTAATGATTGTTTTCACCGCTACGTGTGGAGATCTCATTGAAAGCGCCATGAAGCGCGATTTAAGTTTGAAGGATATGGGCACCTTGTTGCCTGGACATGGCGGAATGTTGGATCGCTTGGATTCAGTAGTTTTGTCATCTCCTGCGATGTGGCTCGCACTTGAACTTGTAAAGCACTTCTTATGAGCGGCAAAGTGCCTGAGATCAACCTTGTTTTTGATGAGCCGGTTCAGCGCAAGAAAGCTCCCAAACATCTAGCTGATTTTTCACCTGCCGATCGAAAGGCCTTTGCAAAAGAGCTTGGCTTCCAACCTTTCCGTGCCAGCCAGGTTGCTAACCATTACTTCTCACACCTTTCAAACAACCCTGAAGAGTGGACCGATATTCCGGCGGCAGAGCGTCAAGCCATTGCTGATGCATTGACCCCAAAGATGATTCAACTTGTTACAACTCGTACAACAGATAACGGTATGACCCGTAAAGATTTGTGGAAGTTGCATGATGGCGTTCTTGTTGAGAGCGTCTTGATGCGTTACACCGATCGCGTAACCGTGTGTATTTCATCGCAAGCAGGATGTGGAATGAACTGCCCATTCTGTGCAACGGGACAAGCAGGCTTAACTCGCAACTTGTCTGCCGCTGAAATCACCGATCAAATTGTTGCTGCAGCGCGTGCTTGTGCCAATGGTGAGCTACCTGGAGGTCCTGCTCGACTTTCAAATATTGTTTTTATGGGAATGGGCGAACCGCTTGCAAACTACAACGCAGTTGTGCGCACCCTACGCAACATCACCGATCCCAACCCAGATGGATTAGGAATTAGTGCGCGTTCTGTCACGGTTTCAACGGTTGGTTTAGTCAATGGAATTGAAAAGTTAATGGATGAAGGCATCAACTGTACTTTGGCGGTTTCTCTACACACCCCAGATGATGAGCTACGAGACACCTTGGTTCCGATTAACAATCGCTTTAACATTCGAGAAGTCCTTGCTGCCGCAGATGCTTATGAGAAGAAGACAGGTCGTCGATATTCAATCGAGTACGCATTAATCCGCGACATCAATGATCAATCCTGGCGCTCAGATTTACTGGGCCGTCTACTGAAAAACCGCAATGCGCATGTGAATTTGATTCCACTCAACCCAACCCCAGGTTCAAAGTGGACCGCATCGCGTCGCGAAGATGAGGCTGAGTTTGTTCGAATCCTTGAAAGCTATGGAGTCCCTGTAACTGTCCGTGATACTCGTGGTCGCGAAATCGATGGGGCATGTGGCCAGTTAGCGGCCGCGGAAAAAGGCAAGCCGGTCGCTTAAATTGTGACTAGTTAGATCTGGGGCTAATTGCTAGGCTCTAGAACATGAAAAAGCTCAGTAACTTCATCAATGGCAAATCAGTTGATTCGACTTCAGGTGAGACAACAACGCTAATCAATCCTGCAACAGGACAACCCTTTGCAACCGCCCCTAAATCAAACGCTGCAGATATTGATGCCGCATTCAAGGCAGCAAGTGATGCATTTGTAGATTGGCGCGATTCAACTCCATCGCAACGTCAACGTGCACTCTTGAAAATTGCAGATGCCATTGAAGAACGTGCTGATGAAGTAATTGCCATTGAAGTTGAAAACACTGGTAAGCCGGTCTCGCTGACAACATCGGAAGAGGTTCCACCGATGGTTGATCAAATTCGCTTCTTTGCAGGCGCTGCTCGAAATCTAGAAGGTAAGTCTGCTGGCGAATACATGCCAGGAATGACATCGATGATTCGTCGCGAACCAGTAGGTGTTATTGGACAAGTAACCCCTTGGAACTACCCAATGATGATGGCGGTCTGGAAGTGGGCACCAGCAATTGCCGCAGGTAACACCGTTGTTCTCAAGCCAAGTGATACAACTCCTGCATCTACTGTCTGGATGGCGAATTTAATGGCAGAGTTTTTACCTGCAGGTGTATTTAACGTTGTATGTGGCGAGCGCGAAACCGGTGCTTCACTTGTTAATCACACACGTCCTGACATGGTTTCAATCACTGGATCAGTGGGTGCAGGAATTCAAGTAGCAGAATCTGCCGCTAAGCAGGTTAAGCGCGTACATCTTGAACTTGGTGGAAAGGCACCGGTTGTTGTTTTTGCCGATGCTGATTTAGCAGCAGCTGCTGAAGCGATTGCGATCGCTGGATACTTCAACGCTGGACAGGATTGCACCGCAGCAACTCGCGTTATTGTTCAAGAATCTGTTTATGATGATTTTGTTGCGCTATTAACTGAGCAAGCAAAGGCCATCGCACTGGGAGCACCTCATGATGATGATGTCTTCTTGGGACCGGTTAATAACAGCAATCAATTGGCACGGGTGAGCGATCTGCTGTCACGAGTTCCAGCTCACGCCTCTGTCATGACAGGCGGATCCGCCCTTGATCGCCCAGGTTTCTTCTTCCCAGCCACCGTTGTTGCAGGGCTTCGCCAGGATGATGAGCTAATCCAGAAGGAGATCTTCGGCCCTGTCATCACCGTTCAAAAGTTCAGCGATGAGGCTCAAGCGGTTTCAATGGCCAATGGTGTCGATTATGGATTGGCATCTAGCGTTTGGACCGCCAACCATGGAACTGCGATGCGGATGGCAAAGGCCTTTGATTTCGGCTGTGTCTGGATCAATACCCACATTCCGCTAGTTGCCGAGATGCCACATGGAGGCTTCAAGCGCTCTGGCTATGGCAAGGATCTCTCAGGGTATGGCTTCGAGGATTACACGCGAATCAAGCATGTGATGACTAATCTGGGGGCGTAGTATTTCCCCCTGTTGGAGCAACCGCCCCAACTGTTTCTATCAACCCACTACCCACAGAAAGCTTGAGGCTCGGTAATCCGACAACTAGCTTGTGCTTAATCCTTAAGGAGTAAATCAGTATGTCAAAAGAAAGTTCACTCTCACCGGAAGCCCGATCAATCATCGGTGCAATGGTTTCTCGCCGTGCAGTACTTGCAGGCGCAGGTGGTTTAGGTGCAGCAGGATTACTTGCTGCGTGTGGTGGAGGATCAGACTCTGCCGATAGTGCAAACAGTGTTCGCTGGGGCAACTGGCCTTTGTACCTTGATTACGATGAGGATACAAAGAAGTACCCAACACTAGAAAAATTTAAAGAGCAGACTGGTATCACTGCTAATTACTTTGAGGATTACAACGATAACGATGAGTTCTTCGGAAAAGTTCAAGCGCAACTCAAGCTTGGTGAGGACATCGGTTACGACGTAGTTACACCAACTGACTGGATGGCAGCTCGCTGGATCCGTCTTGGCTATACACAAAAGTTTGATGCAGCAAATATTCCTAACAAGTCAAACATCTTGGATTCATTGGCATCGCCATCATTTGATCCAAACCGTGAGCAATCATTGACATGGCAAGGCATCATGGCTGGTTTTGGTTGGAACACTGAAAAGAATCCAAAGGGAATTCGCACATTAGATGAACTTTTTGCACCACAGAACAAGGGAAAGATTGTTGTTCTCTCTGAAATGCGCGACACCATCGGAATTATCTTGCGCTCGCAAGGTGTAGATCTTCAGACAGTTACAGAGGATCAATTCATGAACGCTGTTGACTTTATGGCTAAGAAGATCGCAGATGGTTGGATCCGTGGCGTTAAGGGTAACGAGTACGCAGAAGACCTCACATCAGGTGATGCAACAGCTGTAATTGGCTGGTCTGGCGACATGTTTATCCTGAAGTCTGAAAATGAAGGCAAGTTCGACTTTGCTATTCCAGATTCGGGCGGAACTATCTCAGGTGATAACTTGATGATTCCATCAACTGCATCTGCAGAAGGTAAGGCAAATGCTGAGAAGCTCATTAACTTCTACTACGACCCAGCGATCGCTGCTGAAGTAGCGGCTTACGTTAACTACGTATGTCCGGTAAAGGATGCGCAAGCAGAGATGGAGAAGATTTCTCCAGAGCTTGCAAGCAGTCCATTTATCTTCCCTGATGCAGCAACATCAGCAAAGCTCAGCGTCTTCCGTTCACTAACCCCAGCTGAAGAAACTTCATGGGGCGAAGCGTTCCAGAAGGCCGCCGGCAACTAGTGGCTGACGTTTCATCTGCAACGCGAGGAGATTTACGTCTTACTCGTATTACAAAGACATATGGAGATTTCACTGCAGTTAATGATTTGTCATTAACAATTCCTGAGGGTTCATTCTTTGCACTACTTGGACCTTCAGGATGCGGCAAGACAACAACTTTGCGAATGATCGCAGGGTTGGAAGAACCAACTGTTGGCAGTATTCACTTAGGTTCAACTGATATTACGACCAAGCGTCCTTATCAGCGCCCAATCAATACTGTTTTCCAGAACTATGCATTGTTTCCTCATCTAACAATCTTTGAGAACATTGCATTTGGTCTTCGTCGTCGTGGAATCAAAGATGTTGATGCAGATGTAAACAAAGTCTTAGAGCTAGTTGAACTGCCACATCTTGCGCAACGCAAACCAACACAACTTTCAGGAGGACAGCAGCAGCGCATCGCTTTAGCGCGCGCCATTGTTAATCGTCCTGCATTGTTGCTTTTGGATGAGCCTTTGGGTGCACTTGATCTCAAGCTGCGTCGTCAGATGCAGATTGAGCTCAAGTGGATCCAGCGCGAGGTTGGCCTCACCTTCGTTCACGTTACACACGATCAGGAAGAGGCCATGACTATGGCTGACACCATCGCGGTAATGAATGAGGGTGAGATCGAGCAAATGGGATCTCCTGCAGATTTGTATGACAATCCAGAGACCGCATTTGTGGCTAACTTCTTAGGTCAATCCAACCTCATTAAGGGTCGTATCGAAGGTTCAGATGGAGATAACTTAGTTGTAGATCTCTTTGGACAAAAGATTGGGATGCCTAAGAAGCGTTCACACGCCGTTGATAACTCAATTTATGCGGGTATTCGACCAGAAAAATTCCGTATCTCATTGGTAGGAACACCTACTCGTGGAAATATCTTGACCGGTGGCCGCATCGAAGATGTTTCATACATTGGTGTTTCAACTCAGTATCAGGTTTTGATGCCGTGGGGACAAGAGCTCATGGTCTTTGAACAAAATGATGATGGTGTTGCACCATTTGATAAGGGCGATGAAGTTGTAATTTCTTGGGAGCCTAACTTCACCTTTGCATTGCGCGGAGATGAGGATGCCGAAGCTGGCACAGAGGTAATTCCTGAGGATCTAGACGAGGAATGAGCACAACCTTGTCTAAGGTGAAGATGCCTTACCTGTTACTACTTCCAGGCTTTCTCTTTCTTTTTACCTTCTTTATTTTGCCGATCATCAATCTTGCACAAACGTCAACTCAGACTCCGATAGCCGGGGGAGACACAGGGCAATATGAGCAGACTTTGCGTTTTGCAAACTACCTCAACGCCTTTACTGAAAACAAGGAACAGTTTGCGCGCTCCTTTATCTTCGCACTATGTGCAACGATTTTAGCTTTAGCGATCGCATACCCACTTGCATATGCAATCGCCTTTAAAGCTGGACGATTAAAGAACTTTCTATTGGTGCTCGTTGTCGCGCCATTCTTTGTTTCATTTTTGCTCAGAACCGTTGCCTGGAAGCAGATTCTTGGCGAAGAAGGTTTTGTTGTTCCTGGGCTTCGAACCCTTGGAATAATTAGTGAAAGTACAACCCTGACTTCAACCTCATTTGCAGTAGTTATGGGTATGACTTATAACTTTTTACCATTTATGACCTTGCCCTTGTATGCATCTCTAGAGCGCATCGATCCGCGCACTATGGAGGCTTCAGGTGATCTCTATGCCAATGGTTTAACTACCTTCCGAAAGGTAACTCTGCCTTTATCAATGCCAGGAGTTGTCGCCGGAACCCTATTAACCTTTATTCCTGCAGCTGGTGATTACGTCAACGCTGCAATTTTGGGATCTCCCAATACCAAGATGATCGGAAATGTGATCGAGTCTCGGTACTTCAAGATCGTGGATTACCCAACTGCAGCAGCACTCTCCTTTACCTTGATGGCAGCTATTTTAATCTTGGTAACGGTGTATATCCGTAAGGCTGGAACGGAGGAGTTGGTATGAGCTCACATACAAAGCAAAAAGATGCCTCAATTCCTACTATTCCACTCAACGCCCGCATTTCTCGTTGGTTTGGTCGTAACTTAATTCGTATTTATGCAGTCTTTGGTTTTACATACCTGTTTATTCCAGTGGCGTACACCTTCGCCTTCTCATTTAATGATTCAGGTAAGTCCAACCTCGTGTGGAAAGGCTTCACATTCGATAATTGGAAAAACCCATGCGGTGCTCCAGAGGTATGTGAGGCACTAGGTAACTCAATCAAGATTGGCTTTCTTGCAACGGTTTTTTCAACAATTCTTGGAACGATGATCGCTTTTGCAATTGGCCGTTATGCATTCAAGGGTCGTTCATCATCAAACCTTTTAATCTTCTTACCTATGGCGACACCCGAAATTGTTTTGGGTGCATCCCTGCTCTCCTTATTCCTGGTGTTCCACATCAACCCAGGTTTCTGGCCAACAGTTATTGCACACGTCATGTTCTGTATCTCTTTCGTAGTGGTTACGGTAAAGGCACGCATCGCGTCACTAGATCCTCGTCTTGAGCAAGCAGCTATGGATCTATACGCCAATGAACTTGAAACCTTTAGAAAAGTGACCTTACCTTTGGTCGCTCCAGGAATTGCGGGAGCTGCTTTGCTGGCATTTAGCTTGTCCTTTGATGATTTCATTATTACCAACTTCAACTCGGGAACATTGAAAACCTTCCCTGAGTTTGTGTACACATCTGCAGCTCGTGGTATTCCAGCACAAGCAAATGTGATCGGTTCTGCAATGTTCTTCCTGGCATTAATTATTGTTATTGCAGGACAGTTTGTCGGTAAAAAAGTAAAGGTTGCTAAGTGACCAATCACGGCAATATGTATGGACCTAGCTTTACCTTTTTAGGTATTCCTGCATGCGATCTTGATGATCCAGCCACTTATAAAGGTGCCGATGTCATTATCGTTGGCGCACCTATTGATAGCGGAACATCCCATAGATCTGGTGCAAAGTTTGGACCACAAGCAATTCGTGGGGGAGATTACCTTCCACATGATGGCTCTAGACCACACCTTGCCTTACGTACCGATGGATTAAAGGATCTAAAAGTTTTTGACGCAGGTGATCTCATGATGCCGGGCGGAGATTTAGTTGCATCCCTTGCAATCCTTAAGGATGCAACGGAAAAGATTTCACGAGCCGGAATAATTCCGGTCATTCTGGGAGGCGATCACTCGATTGCGTCGGCAGATGTTGCTGGTATTGCGACCCATCGCGGCATGGGTTCGGTATCGATGATTCACTTTGATGCACATGCTGATACTGGTGAAGATCAATTCGGCGCACTTGTTGGACACGGAACTCCGATGCGAAATTTGATTAACAATGGATTTGTTCGTGGAGATCGTTTCTTGCAATTGGGCTTGCGTGGATACTGGCCAGAGGATGCAACCCTTAATTGGATGCGCGATCAAGGCATGCGTTCCTATGAAATGACAGAGATCCACAATCGCGGATTAAAAGCTGTCCTTGATGAATCTTTTGCAACGCTCACTGATGGTTGCGATGGCGTTTTCTTATCTGTTGATATTGATGTTGTAGATCCCGGAATGGCTCCAGGTACCGGAACCCCGGAACCAGGAGGAATGACAAGCCGCGAATTACTAGAAGCGGTTCGCAGAATTTGCCTCGAACTTCCAGTAGTCGGAATCGATGTAGTTGAAGTTGCTCCACCATTTGATTCAGCAGACATCACAGCGATCTTGGCTAACCGTGTTGTTCTCGAAGCACTCAGTGCGATAGCAAAGCGCCGCAATGGCAGCCCATACTCAGCAACTCAGAACCTTCTCGATCGATAAGTGAAGTTTTCTAAGGTGTCAGCGGTATCGTGCATACTCAGATGCAACTTCTCACGATAGGTAATTAATGGAAATTCTTGGAATCCTGGCCTTTGTTGTTGCGCTGCTATTTTCTGTGATGGTCCATGAGTTTGGCCATTACATAACTGCACGTAAATTTGGCATGCGGGTCTCTGAGTTTTTCTTAGGGTTTGGTAAGCGAATCTGGTCCTTCCGACGTGGAGAAACCGAGTTTGGCCTTAAAGCGATTCCAGCTGGTGGCTACTGCAAGATCGAAGGCATGGCTCCTAATGATGAGATGCCTGAGGGCGAAGAAGGGCGTGCTTTCTACCAAGCCTCATCTGGCAAGAAATTAATTGTTTTAGGTGCGGGATCATTTCTTCACTTTGTTTTAGGTTTCCTACTTCTGTTCTTACTCTTTGTCGGTATCGGCACCAATCAAGTTTTACCTGTCATTAGCCAGGTTGTGCCCAACTCAGCGGCACAAGATGCGGGAATTCAGCCAGGTGATGAAATTGTTGCAATCAATGGCAAGAAGGTCACAGAGTGGTACAAAGATGTTGAAGCGATTCGTAAATCTCAAGGAGCCGAGTTAAAACTTGATCTCAATAGAGATGGTGAGTTGTTGACAATCGTCACTAATGCACGGTTAACCGATGTTGATGGCACCAAACGATATGTACTAGGGATTATCAATGATGTCGGCTTGAAGCGTTCTGGAGTTTTTGTCTCACTTAAGAACTCTGCAACCGTCACTAAAGGTTTCCTGACAGAAAGTGTTAAATCACTTGCCAAACTGCCTGAGAAGATTCCAGCGCTGTGGGGAGCCACTGTTCGCGGTGAAGAGCGAGATGCCAATGGTTTAGTTGGTGTTGTTGGCGTCGCCCGTGTTTCTGGTGAAGCGGTTGGAAGTGACAAGCTAACCCCAATGGAGCGTTTAGCAACCTTTGTATTGATTATTGCGAGCCTCAATATCTTTGTTGGAATCTTTAATCTTCTTCCAATCCTTCCTCTTGATGGAGGACACATGGCGGTTGCTATCGCCGATGAGATCCGCGCCTTCTTTGCACGTTTGCGCGGTCGTCCACGTCCAGCACCTATTGATGTGACAGTTCTAACCCCAATAACAATGGTTGTTTTTGTTGTTTTGGCAACGCTGACTCTGCTTCTCTTGGTGGCAGATGTGATTAATCCGGTGACCCTCAACCTGTAATTCGGCAGAATTTGCCCATGTAGTGCAGAATAAAGCCATGGTTGATCTCGGAATTCCAAGCGCACCACCTCCAACGCTGCATCCTCGTCGCAAGACTCGTCAGCTCAAGGTTGGATCAGTCGGAGTGGGAAGCGAGTCACCGGTTTCTGTTCAATCGATGTGTACAACGCTGACAGCGGATGTCAACGCAACCCTTCAGCAGATCGCAGAGCTAACAGCATCTGGATGCCAGATTGTTCGCGTAGCGGTTCCTAGCCAAGATGATGCCGATGCATTAGCGCAGATTGCAAAAAAATCTCAGATCCCCGTCATTGCAGATATTCACTTTCAACCCAAGTACATCTTTGCTGCAATCGATGCAGGATGTGCTGCGGTTCGTGTAAATCCTGGAAACATCAAGCAATTTGATGACAAGGTTAAAGAGGTTGCAAAAGCTGCAGGAGATGCAGGCATTCCAATTCGAATTGGCGTAAACGCAGGTTCTCTCGATCCACGTTTGCTAGCTAAGTATGGCAAGGCGACTCCAGAAGCACTTGCAGAGTCTGCACTGTGGGAGGCCTCATTGTTTGAAGAGCATGGCTTCTCAGATATCAAAATTTCAGTAAAGCACCACGATCCTGTAACGATGGTTAATGCTTATCGAATTCTTGCAGCCAAGTGTGATTACCCATTGCACTTAGGTGTTACAGAGGCTGGACCGATCTTCCAAGGAACGATTAAATCTGCAACAGCATTTGGAATCTTGTTAGCTGAAGGTATCGGCGACACAATTCGAGTTTCACTTTCAGCACCTCCCGTCGAAGAGGTAAAGGTTGGAATCTCAATTCTTGAATCGCTTAACCTGCGCCAACGTAAACTTGAGATTGTTTCCTGCCCATCATGTGGACGTGCACAAGTAGATGTTTACACCTTGGCTGAAAAGGTACAAGCAGGTTTGCAAGGGATGACCGTCCCACTTCGCGTTGCTGTAATGGGCTGCGTAGTTAATGGACCAGGAGAGGCACGCGAGGCAGATCTCGGTGTTGCATCAGGAAATGGCAAGGGCCAGATTTTTGTTAAGGGTGAGGTCATCAAGACAGTGCCTGAGGCGCAGATTGTTGAAACTCTTATCGAAGAAGCGATGCGTTTAGCTGAAGAAATGGAAGCCGCCGGAGTTGCTTCAGGGCAACCTTCAGTTGATGTTCGATAGGCTTCACATATGTTGAAAATGTCTACGCTATTTTTGCGTACTCTTCGCGATGACCCTGCAGATGCTGAGGTCGCAAGCCACAAACTTTTGGTACGTGCAGGTTATGTTCGCCGAATCGCTGCCGGAATTTACTCATGGCTTCCATTAGGTGTCATCACACTTCGCAATGTCGAACGTGTAATTCGCGAAGAGATGGACAACGCAGGATTTCAAGAGGTTAACTTTCCAGCACTTCTTCCTCGAGAAGCGTATGAAACAACAAATCGTTGGGAAGAGTACGGCCCATCCCTGTTTCGTTTGCAGGATCGAAAGGGCGGGGATTACCTACTAGGCCCAACCCATGAAGAGATGTTTACCTTGATGGTCAAGGGCGAGTACTCCTCATATAAGGATCTGCCACTGAGTATTTATCAAATCCAAACAAAGTTCCGAGATGAAGCACGACCACGCAGCGGAATTATCCGCGGACGCGAATTTGTCATGAAAGATTCCTACTCATTTGATCTCGATGATGCAGGTCTTGAAGTTTCATACCAAAACCATCGTGATGCGTATGTAAAGACCTTTGATCGCTTAGGCATGAAGTACAACATCGTTAAAGCAGTTTCTGGCGCCATGGGCGGATCTAAATCTGAAGAGTTCTTAGCCCCATGTTCAACTGGAGAAGACACCTATGTGTTATGTCCCAAGTGCGGCTTTGCAGCAAATGTTGAAGCTATGGTCACAAAGGTAGATGCACAAGACTCTTCCAAAGTTCCAGCGGTTGAAGCTTTTGATTCTCCCAACACACCAACTATCGACACCCTTGTCGAACTATTGAACTCAAAGTTCGGTGGGGGATACACAGGAGCGCACACATTGAAAAATGTGATGTTGATGGCAGATAACAAGGCGGTTTGCGTCTTGGTGCCAGGTGATCGCGAAGTTGATCTCAAGCGTTTCCAAGAAAACCTTGGCGGCATACATGAACTTCGCGTCTTTGAAGATGCAGATTTTGCAAAGTTTCCCGCACTTGTAAAAGGTTACATCGGACCACAAGATGCAAAGAAATCTGGAATTACTGTGTACGCAGATCCACGAATTGCTCCAGGTTCTTCTTGGGTAACTGGTGCAAATCAAAAGGATCGTCATGCGCGCAATGTTGTTAATGGCCGTGACTTCACACCAGATGCATATGTTGAAGCTGCTGAAGTCCGCGCAGGAGATGCCTGCCCAGAGTGTGCAACACCAGTTGTTATTGACCGCGCCATTGAGATTGGACATATCTTCCAATTAGGTCGCAAATATGCAGAAGCGCTTAATTTGACGGTGTTGGATCACAATGGAAAGTCGCAAATCGTCACCATGGGTTCATACGGAATTGGTGTAACCCGTGCAGTTGCTGCGATTGCAGAGCAAACACATGATGAGATCGGACTTAACTGGCCAGCAGAGCTTGCTCCAGCAAAGGTACATATCGTCGCAGCGGGTAAGGATGATCTGCTCTTTGATACCGCGCTCAAGCTAGGAACTGATTTAGAAGCGCAGGGAATCTCAGTCATGTTGGATGACCGACGTGATGCCAGCCCAGGCGTTAAGTTCAAGGATGCCGAGTTAATTGGTAACCCAATTATTGTCGTTGTCGGTAAAGCATTAGCTGAGGGCAATGTTGAAGTTCGAGTTCGCAAGAGTGGAGATAAGAAGGAAGTTGCACTTTCCTCCGCTGTAGCTGCAATTACTGAACTTCTGAAGTAATTGTGTTTTACGAATTAACTCTTGCCACCGCACTGTTTCTCTTAGCCGCATCATTTTTTGCAGGGTTTGTAGATTCCATCGCCGGCGGTGGGGGATTGATTCAACTACCAGCGCTCTTAATCGGACTTCCTAAATCTGGCACCGCTGAAGTCTTAGGTACAAATAAATTATCTGCTGTTTTTGGAACAACGACGGCGGCCGCCCTTTATCGAAAGCAGATTAAACCTGACCCTAAGGTTTTGCTCGGAATGGGTATACCTGCCTTTTTAGGCTCTGCGGCAGGTGCAGTTCTTGCATCCAAAATTCCCACCAGCAGCATGCGACCAATGGTGTTGGTACTTCTGATCATTGTTGCGATTTATACCTGGTTCAAACCAGATTTAGGTAAGTATGAAAATCTTCGTCATCTTCCAAAGCAGCGAATTCAAATTGCCGCTTTAGCTGGAGCGGTGATCGGTTTTTACGATGGCATCTTTGGACCAGGCACTGGATCCTTTCTGATGCTTATATTGGTTGCATCTCTTGGGTACGCCTTCATTACCGCTAGTGCAATCGCCAAAGTTGTCAATGTGGCTACAAATGTTGGAGCCATCATGGTCTTTGGATTTAATGGCGCAGTGATATGGCAAATAGGAATCATTATGGGCGTTGCCAATATTTCAGGGGCAATCCTTGGTTCTCGTCTTGCCATCAAGGGGGGCTCAACCTTGGTGCGTAAAGTTTTCTTAATTGTCACAGTTGCGCTGATTATCAAGGTAGGAATTGATACCTTCTAATTTTTTGGGTTACACTTACGCCACAACTTAATAGAAAGAAGAGATTTGTGGCCCTTAAAGATTCAATCGCCGATTTAATCCGCCCTGCTGTTGAAAGTGCGGGCTTCTTTCTAGAGGATGTTTTCACAAGTAATCCTGGAAATCACCGAATCGTTACTTGCATGGTGGATGGATTAAAACCATTAAGCCTGGATGAGGTCACGGTCGTGAGCCGTGAAATCTCGGCAATATTAGATGAAACACCATTGCTGACAGAGGCTTTTACATTAGAAGTGACATCGCCCGGAATTGAGCGCCCTTTAACTCTGCCACGCCACTGGACTAAGAACTTAACTCGAATTGTAAAAGTTACCTTGATGGATGAGACCGAAGTTTCTGGTCGTCTTACAGAGTTTGATGAAGTTCGAGCGATACTGATTGAAAACATTAAGGGTCGTATGAAGACTCACGAGGTAAATTTTGCAGATATTAAGAAGGCTCAAGTCGAGATCGAATTCAATCGTAAGGATGAGATCTAATGCATGTAGAGATGTCGGCACTTGCCGCCTTAACCACAGAAAAAGATATTCCGCTTGAAGAGCTTATTTATGCAATCGAAATTGCGGTACTAGGTGCCTATAACCAGACCGATACCGCGAAGCGTCATGCCAGAGCGCACCTAGATCGCGAGACCGGCGAAATTCAAATCTTGGTACCAATTTTTGCTGAAGATGGAACGCGCATTAGCGAAGAGGTTGATGCACCTGACGGATTTTCTCGAGTTGCTACATCAACTGCGCGACAGATCATTAAGATGAAGATGCGCGAAACTAATGATGCAGAAATCGTGGGAGAGTTCACCGCATCTGTCGGAGATGTTATCTCTGGTGTGGTGCAACAAGGTCGAGATCCAAAGATGATTAACGTCAACCTCGGTCGAGTAGAAGGCCGTATTCCGCCTCAGGAGCAAGTTCCTGGCGAGGTTTACAACCATGGCGATCGTATTAAGTGTTTTGTAGTTGAAGTAAAACAAGGACTTAAGGGTCCAGAAATCATGTTGTCACGTTCTCACCCTGCACTTGTTAAACAACTCTTTGCCTTTGAGGTTCCAGAAATTAATGATCGAATCGTTGAGATCATGGCGGTTGCACGAGAAGCAGGTCACCGCACCAAACTTGCAGTTAAAACTCATCGCGCAGGTGTTAGCCCTAAGGGTTCATTGATCGGTCCAATGGGATCTCGTGCACGTGCGGTAATGGATGAGCTACATGGTGAAAAGATTGACATCGTTGATTGGTCTGAAGATCCTGCAGAGTTTGTCGCTGCAGCGCTTGCTCCTGCAAAGGTAAGCAAAGTTGAAATTACAGATCTGGCCACACGCAGCGCAAAGGTTACAGTTCCTGATTACCAGCTTTCATTGGCGATTGGTAAGGATGGGCAGAACGCTCGCCTAGCAGCACGTTTAACTGGATGGCGTATTGATATCCATCCAGATACCGTTGAAAGCGCGCCTGCAGACTCGTCATTATGAGAAGTAAGCAAGGCTCGGATACCATTAAGCCGTTGGATTTAACCCTTCCTGTTCGCAGTTGTATTGGCTGCCGCAAGAGGGCAAATCCTTCAGCATTAATTCGAGTGGTCTTGGTTGATGGAAAAGTAATTCCAGATCTCAAGGGTGGCGCAGCAGGTCGCGGCGCTTGGCTCCACAAGAAATGTGCAGAAGGTGCGATAAGTCGAGGAGCATTTGTTTTTGCCTTTAAAACAAATAAGGCGCAAATAGAAGCGGTCGATGTATCGGAACTTCAGCAGTACTTACTAACAAACGAATGGATATGAAAGTTATGAAACTCAAATGAGCTCGTTAGAACTATGAGGTCGTTCAACTAAGGCTTGCATTTGAGAAATGCGGGCCAAGACAGGAGAAATGTGTCAAAGGTCCGCGTACATGAGTTGGCAAAACAACTCGGTATGGAGAGCAAGGTTGTTCTTGCAAAACTCCAAGAAATGGGCGAGTTTGTTCGCTCCGCATCATCAACAGTAGAAGCGCCAGTAGTGCGCAAGTTGATCGAAATGTATCCCGATGCAAAACCGGTCGAGGAGAAGAAGCCTGTCAAAAAGGCTGCAGCTAAGAAAGCAGCCGCAAAACCTAAGGGCGAGGTCAGCGCAGAGCAGGCAGCGGAGTTAGCTGCCGAACTTGGTGTCGATATTGAAGCGCTCAAACTTGAGCAAGCTAAGTCGATTGCTAATAAGGAAGAGGCCGCAAAGCATGAGGCTGCAGAGCGTGCAGCTGAAAACGCTGGATCTCCAGCACCTTCGGAGTCAACACCAACATCAAAGCCATCGGCACCCGCACCACGACCTGGCAACAATCCATTTTCAACTGGTGGCGCAGTTCCACGCCCACCACGTCCAGGTAACAATCCATTTTCAACTGGTGGCGCAGTACCGCGTCCACCACAACGTCCTGCAGGTGGACAAGGAAGTGGCGCACCGCGACCAGGAATGGCCGGTTCACGTCCAGGTTCTGTTCGTCCAGGTTTTGCTGCACGTCCCGGTGCACCTCGTCCTACTGGTGGTGGATTTACTCCACGTCCAGGCGGATCATCTGCACCATCATCGACATCTCCATATAAATCAAATACACCAGGAGCTGGTGCACCAAGTGGTGGTCCACAGCGTCCAGGTGGCGGTCGTCCACCACAACGTGGTGGCGCAGGTGGAGCATTTGGAAAGAATGCAAGTAAGAAGTCAGGACGTAAACAAAAGTCTCGCAAGGCGTTACGTGATGAGTTCGACAATATGCAGGCACCACAACTTGGTGGCGCAGTTATTCCTCATGGTGATGGAAAGACTCCAGTTCGCATGCGTCGTGGAGCCTCTTTGGCAGATTTCGCAGACAAGATTGGTGCAGATCCAGCAGCATTAGTAGCAGCGCTATTCCACTTAGGTGAAATGGTTACTGCAACACAATCTGTTGATGCAGATACCTTTGAAATTCTTGGTGTTCAACTGGGTTATGACATTCAAATTGTTAGCCCAGAAGATGAAGACCGCGAATTGCTACAAGATTTCGATATCGATCTTGCTGGTGAGTTAACCGATGTGGATCAAGATTCACTGGTTGCACGTCCTCCAGTTGTAACTGTTATGGGTCACGTCGATCACGGTAAGACATCACTTCTGGATGCGATTCGTAAATCAGAGGTCATGAAGGGTGAGGCTGGCGGAATTACGCAGCACATCGGTGCTTACCAAATTCACCATGATCATGATGGAACTAACCGCGCAATCACATTTATCGATACACCTGGTCACGAGGCGTTTACCGCTATGCGTGCACGTGGTGCGAAGGTAACTGATATCGCTGTTCTGGTTGTTGCTGCAGATGATGGAATCATGCCTCAGACCATTGAAGCGTTAAACCACGCTCAAGCAGCTGATGTTCCAATCGTTGTAGCTGTTAACAAGGTTGATAAGGAAGGCGCAAACCCAGACAAGGTTCGCCAGCAATTAACTGAGTACAACCTGATCGCTGAAGAGTACGGCGGCGAGACAATATTTGTTAATGTTTCAGCTAAGTCTGGAATTGGTATCGATCAGTTGATCGATTCGATTCTTCTAACGGCTGATGCCGCAATTGATCTACGCGCAATCGCTGAAGATGATGCTCGTGGTGTTGCTATTGAAGCTCACCTCGACCGTGGTCGTGGCCCAGTTGCAACTGTTCTCGTACAACGCGGAACATTAAAGATCGGTGATGCAATCGTTGCCGGGAGTGCATTTGGTCGCGTTCGTGCGATGTTGGATGAGAATGGTGACAGTGTTGAAACCGCTGGACCATCACGTCCAGTTCAGGTACTCGGATTTACATCTGTACCAAGTGCAGGCGATACCTTCCTTGTTGCTGATGAAGACCGTACCGCGCGTCAGATCGCTGAAAAGCGTCAGGCAGCTGAGCGAAATGCTCAACTCGCTAAGGCTCGCAAGAAGGTTTCACTTGAAGACTTCATGGAGCAATCCAAGATTTCTACACTTAATCTGATCCTTAAGGGTGACGTATCTGGTTCTGTTGAAGCGCTCGAAGATGCGTTGATGCAGCTAGATGTTGGCGCTGAAGTTGATCTTCGCGTTATTCACCGTGGTGTTGGTGCAATTACCAAGAGCGATATCACCTTGGCATCTGCATCAACTGCAGTTGTGATCGGCTTTAACGTTAAGCCAGAACCACAAACTGCGATCTACGCAGATCAAGAGGGCGTCGAAGTTCGCTTCTACTCAGTTATTTACAATGCAATTGAAGAGATCGAAATGTCTCTCAAGGGCTTGCTCAAGCCTGAGTACGAAGAAGCGATTATCGGTACCGCTGAAGTTCGGGAGATCTTCAAATCATCTAAGGCTGGAAACATCGCTGGTTCTGTCGTTAAGGATGGAGTTATCCGTCGTAACGCTAAGGCAATAATCTTGCGTAATGGCGCTGTCTTGGTTGATAACCTCACTATTGATTCGCTCAAGCGCTTCAAGGATGATGCCACCGAAGTCCGTGAAGGATTTGAGTGCGGTATCGGCCTTGGAAACATGAAGGAGATCGCACCAGGCGACATCGTTCAGTGTTTCGAGATGCGCGAGAAAAAGCGAGCATAAGCAATGGGTCAATCACATCGCACACTAAAGGTTGCCGACCGCATCAAAGTGGTAGTTGCAAACTTGCTTGAGACAAAGATTAAGGATCCACGTCTTGGGTTTGTAACTGTTACTGATGCCCGTGTAACTGGCGATCTTCAACAAGCCTCAATCTTCTATACCGTTCTTGGTGATCTCGATGAGCGTGCTGCAACAGCGGCCGCTCTCGAGAGCGCTAAGGGTGCGATTAGATCTGCATTGGGCCGCGAACTAGGACTACGTATTACTCCTAGCATCGAATTTTTTGAAGATGGTCTACCAGAGAGCGCAAAAGCTTTAGATTCATTGCTAGAAAAGGTTCATGAGCAGGATGCCCAAGTAGCTGCACTTCGCAAGAATGCGCAATACGCCGGGGGAGAAGATCCTTACAAAGCTCCACGTGTTATCGAAGAGTAGTTGTGACTCAAAAAATCGGCGAGCATGGATTTCTGGTTGTAGATAAAGAACCAGGTATGACAAGCCACGATGTGGTTGCTATTGCACGAAGAGCTCTCGGAACACGAAAAGTCGGCCATGCTGGAACATTAGATCCCATGGCTACAGGTGTTTTAGTCCTTGGATTTAATAATGGAACCCGTTTGTTGCAGTACATCACCGATGGCGACAAGAGTTATCAAGCAACCGTTGTTTTGGGTGTCTCGACCATTACCGATGATTTTGAGGGTGAAGTAATCGCCACTGTTGATGCATCTGCAATTACTGATGAGCAAATCAATGCAGAACTCGACACAATGCGTGGCACATTTATGCAACGTCCAAGCTCTGTGTCAGCTGTCAAGGTCGATGGTGAACGTGCATATGATCGAGTGCGATCTGGCGAAACCGTTGTTCTTGCATCTCGCGAGGTCACAATTTCTCAATTGGATATTGTAGAGATACGTCGGATTGATAAAAGAGTAGAAATTGATATTGAAGTCACTTGTTCGGCGGGAACTTATATTCGAGCGATCGCCCGTGATTGCGGAGATACGCTCAAAGTCGGAGGGCACCTTTCAGCGTTGCGCCGTACTCGAGTAGCAGGATTTACTACAACTGGTGCCGTATCGATTGCAGCATTAAAGAGTGCTGAGTTTTCTACAATAGATCTAGCAGATGTTGCACGAGCCACCTTTCCAACACGTGAGATTGCATTGGATGAAAAGCTAGAGCTCTCATTTGGTAGAACTCTTGCGGCAAATCCTGCAGATGGGATTTATGCCGGTGTTTCATCTGCCAATGAGTTAATCGCACTCTTAAGTAATGTTGATGGGAAAGCCAAACCGATCGCTGTATTCGCGGCAGCGCATTGATTCTGAGATAATAAGCGCATGAGCATCGTTGTAATAGGAAATTTTGATGGGGTCCATAAGGGACACCAGCAGATCCTCAACCGTGCCAAGGCGCTAGCAGGCGATGAGAAGATCGTTGCATTGACCTTTGATCCTCATCCTGTTTCAGTTTTTGCTCCCGAAAGAGCCCCTTCGCTTTTAACAATATTGAGCGACAAAATTGAGTTGTTAAAGATTCACAACGCAGATCAAGTAGCGGTTATTAAGTTCACTAAAGAGTTTGCAGCGATGTCCCCAGAGGATTTCGTTAAGAAGGTTTTAGTTGAACAGCTCAAAGCATCGACCGTGATCGTAGGGGCTAACTTCACATATGGATTTAAGGCTGCGGGCAATGTTGAATCACTGAGTAAGCACACAGAGTTTGAAACTGTGGTTTTAGATTTGCAGGCAGATCATGATGAAAGCATTTCATCCACCAGAATTCGAAAAGCAATCGTTGAAGGGAATGTTGAAGCTGCCCGAGAAATGTTGACCCGCCCACATCGCTTAGATGGAATCATTGTTCATGGCGAAAAACGTGGTCGTGAAATTGGATATCCAACTGCAAACCTTGGAAATATTGATGGCCAAACAATTCCGGCAGATGGTGTTTACGCTGGTTGGCTAACTGTTGGAATTGATCGTTGGCCAGCTGCGATCTCGATCGGAACAAACCCAACATTTGAAGGTGTGCGTGGCCGACAGGTTGAGGCATATGCATTGGATCAAGTTGGATTAGATCTTTATACAAAGGCGGCAACTATCGAGTTTGGCTGGCGTCTGCGCGATACATTGAAATTTGATGGCCTAGATCCTCTATTGGAGCAGATGGCAAAGGATTGCCAAGTGGCCCGTCGATTGACCGAGCTGTAAGCGGGGATTTTGACCCGATTTCAGGTATATCGAGCCTGACTGTTACCCTTGCCCTTCAATCGAGTTAGCGAGTTTCTCGTGAGTCAAACCGAGAAGCCCTCGTGCTCAGTACATAAGGAGAACAAGAAATGGCATTAACACCAGAAGTAAAGAAGGAAATCATTGCTCAGTACGGTTCTACCCCTACTGACACAGGATCACCTGAAGCACAGGTAGCGCTACTTTCAAAGAGAATTGATCAGATCACTGATCACTTGAAGGCTAACCCACATGATCACCACAACCGTCGTGGTCTTTTGTTGTTAGTTGGTCGTCGTCGTCGCATCCTTCAATACCTAGCGAAGACAGATATCAACCGTTACCGCGCAATTATCGAAAAACTCGGTATTCGCCGCTAATCAAGTACAACCAATCTGCCGTAGAGCGATGGTCCTCGGTAGTGGTTTCCGCGCTTGAATACTTGCGCGTGAACTTCGATCGAAGATTCATTGTCTCGGCAGATTAAAGGCACAGCAATTCTGTTGTGTTTTCAATCTACAAAGAGGAGGACCCATGGAGGGTCAAGAGGTTCAGTCAGCCGTTGCAGTTATTGATAACGGAAAATTCGGAAAACGAGAGATTCGTTTTGAAACAG
>Ga0214919_10003338_pt1 | contig 24335 bp, 20 predicted proteins | sample LL1503_MetaG_FD_177994 | JGI IMG/M metagenome (GOLD analysis project Ga0214919, IMG submission 177994) | Freshwater microbial communities from Lake Lanier, Atlanta, Georgia, United States - LL-1503 | ecosystem: Environmental > Aquatic > Freshwater > Lake | place: USA: Georgia | collected... | reverse complement strand
TTAAATTATTTTTTTTTTCATAAATTAATAAATTTATACTTTAAAAATGTATTTTACACCTTAAATTATTTTTTTCATAAATTAATAAATTTATAAAAAAAATAATTTATACTTTAAAAATGTATTTTACACCTTAAATTATTTTTTTCATAAATTAATTTATGAAAAAAATGAATTTATTTTAAAATAGAAATAAATTTTAAATTTTTTTACCTATAATTACAAAATTAATTTGATTTTAAAAAATGACATCTGTATTATTTACCAATAAATTATCTTTTGAAATAATTAACCTAATTTTAATACAATTTTCTAAATCATTAGATGATTTTAATTCAGGTTTATATAATGATTTAGAATATATAAAATTTAATAAATCATTTATTAGTTCTGATAATATTGAAGAACTTAATAATGAAATAATTAATTTAGAAGATATAATTAAATTAATAAATTTAATTGTATTAAAAATAAAAGAATTACAAAAAAATATTAATAATAAAGATAATAAATTTAATATTCAAATAATGAAAACTATGTCATTAATACCATTAGAAATAAAAGTAATATTAAATATTGCAAATACTACTATACAAAAACTATTGAATAAATGTTTAACTAAAATTGATGAAGAATCAAATGAAAAAGAAAGTGTCTTGCCATTAACGCAATATATAATATTTAGTGATATTATTGATATGATACAAAAAAAATATGATGGAATAATTTTAATATTAATTAAATTAACTAGTATTGATGATTGTTTAAAAAAAAGTATTCAAAATATTATAAGTAAAGAAAATAAAGAAAATATTGATACAATTATTATATTTATGCAAGAACTTAGACATATTATATCTGGGTTAAAAATAATTCTTAATAAAATAGAAATTTTTTTGCATAATATAAAAGAATGGAATACATTTAAGTAAATTTTTTTATAAATAAATTATTTTTAAATATTAATTATTTAAAAAATAGAATAGTCTTTAGCTATATCTTCCCATTCTGCATCAGTTAGAGTATTTATTGTAAAAATATTAGGTGTTATCTGTGTAGCTCCCGTAGTAAGTGTAGCAGATAAAATATTAAAACCTCTATTAGAACTTGATTGAGACTCTGTATTAGTTGAAAGTGATATATCTGAATTTACTTCATGTCTTTCAGATTGAATTAAAATAGGAATATTTAATTTTATTTTTAATAAAAAATCATTAATAGATTTATTTAATGGATAACAACTATTTAAAAATGTATTATATTGTTCAGCTAATGGTTTTAATTCTTTTATTAAAAGATTTAAATCATAATTAAATGTATTTGATAAAACATTTATAAATTTATTACCTAATAATGATTTAGCTTTTTTAGTATGAATGTCTATACACATCTTTATATCAACAGTTTCTGGATTTAAATTATATGTTGATAAAGAATCTGGTGCAGTTCTATTCAATACATTATATAGTGAAAATGCTAAATATTGCTTTATTTTTTGCGGACTTGTATCCGGCAAATTAATCATTACCTCATAACGTTCCCATCCATTAAATTTAACTCCAAATGCTTCAAGACCTCTACCTATACGTTCTCCACATGTATCAATAACTACAACAATTAATTTTGATTGGGATTTGCTTCTTACAATATTGAAAAGTGCTTCTTTAACAAATTTTACTGAATTTTCAATTGATATTCCTCTAACAAAATATTTATCTGTACCTTCTATATAACATTCACCTGAGATAAGTGTAATACTTTTTGAGAATTCATTCCAAAAAGTAGTTTTTCCACATCCTACTGTTCCTTGTCCAAATAATAAAAGTTTTCTTGTATTTGATGTAATTACAGTTTCATATTGAGATACTTGAATTAGTTGAGATGAAACAGTTTGATTAAAATATATATCAAATGGATTTGGATGTGTAGATTCTATTTTAATAGAATCATTTTCAATAAAACTTGTATGGTCTATTTCCGTAAAAGTAATATTTCTTTGATAACAATAAAAACATGATGGATTATTACTCATAAATGATTGAAATACAGTAGATTTAACAACTAATTTAGGATCACATATTGAATTACCGTAATTATGTGAATTAATCATCATTCCACCAACTTGAGAAATATTTTCCATTGTTACTGGGCATATTTTTTCAATAGGTCTTTCTAATGTATGAAATTTAATTATTTTTTGATTAATTAATAATTTTTCAGCTAAATTATTAGGAATTTCATTATAGCTATTTATAATTTTACTTGAACAATGTGATTTTTGTGCAATGGCTAATTTATCATCAATACTTTGACACATAGCAAACCATAATATTAATGGATCAATATCATCTGATAAATTTAAGTATTTCAAACATATTTTCATATTTTTATAAAAGTCATCAATTTTACCATTATTTGGTAATGGAAATTCACCTTGCAACAAGCGTTCTAACTCAGTAATATCTCGATTCAATCTTTTTTTACCCAACATTATTTTTGATAAATAACAAAAAGACGTTTTAATATCTAAGGGAACCTTAGATATAACTACTCTCATAGTCATAGCCATAACTAAATACATTATTGAATCATCTTTTGGATCAATATTTAAACCATTAATTTTAATAATTTGACATATTACTATTCTTGTAAATTGACGAATTGCTTGGGCTGATATTGTCTCTAAAGATGATGAAGTTTCAGTTGTAAAAACAGGAAAACTATAATATTGATTAGATTGTGATGAATAAATTTTTACCGCAATACTGGTATAATTATTGTTATTAATTGTGATACTAGTATCTATTAAAGCCGAATCAACTTTAATAATTATATCATCAATTAAATATGTTATTCCATATTTACGAATATTTAATATTCTTTTAGTATCCGGTGATTTTAGTAGTGTATCAACTTCTTTATATAATCTATCTAATTTAGTTCTAAAATCTGTGTATGTCACGTCTGAAGTACCATTTACAGATTGTTTCAATAAAATATTAGCAATTGTCGGATCTATTTTACAATCATCAAACCAAAAAATAGATGAGAATTTATCTATTAATTCAATAGCTGCAGTTTGTGTTAAGTCATCAGATAATTTTTTGATAGTTTGAGTTAATTTTTGAACAACTTTCATATGACTATCTATATTATTATTATCTTTAACATAAGTTATTAGTAAATCCATAAAAATATGACTATGTGTTATAGGATAATCATAAGAACCAAAAGGCAAATATCCTTTTCTTACTATTGCATTACTCATATGTTCAAATCCTTCAATACATGCAGGATTATGAGTTCTAAAACTTGAAATTAAATTATTTAATTTATTTTGGAAAATTAATTTTGCAATATCACTACCAGCTGATTTATTCATTTCTTCACTTGAATTAAAATTTCTAGAAATATTTTCAACTGAATGAATGCAAAGTCTAATATTATTTCTATGACTAAATAAATTAGTTATTGTTTTTGATAAAACTCTATCACGTCCAGAATCATATTTTCCATCAGTTAAATATACTATTTCAGTAATGCCAGAACTATTAAACCAATGATCTAAACGTTTTTCAATAAGAACAGAAAATGCTAAATCTGGCATAGTACTATTAAAATGCTGAGATTGTGATAAAACAGTAATAAATACTTTATTAATTATATTAAATGGAGTTATATGATCAAATATCCAAATACCTTGTTTAAAATATTCATTACAATCATGACTACTCCAAAATATAAATCTAATATTTCTATTTGGATATTGTTTTTTTAGTATCAGACACATTGTTTGAAATATATTATCACTTAAATCATTATCTTTAATAAAACTGTTTAAAGTTGATGCTGATGAATCAACTAATACAATTAATGGAAATGACGATATACTACTATTAGAATGATATTTTAAAAAATGTTCTAGATCAATAAACTCATTTTCACCCATTGATATCAATTCTTGAATTTCCAAATTAAAATTTTTAGAGTTCTTAAAAGGTAAGAATTTTTAAGTTATGATTTGAAATAATAAATTATTTCATTTTTTTATTGCTTTTTTAGCTAAATAATCAGCATTTGAGTTACCTATTGAATGAATATCAGAACTATTAGTATGAGCTTTAATATAAATAAATTTTACATTTATTTTATTTTTATATAATAAATAAGCTTTTTTTACTAATTCTTTATTAGGAATATCTTTAATCCATTGATCATTATTACATTTTTCGCCATAAGTAGTTAAACATCTAATACAATATATAGAATCAGTGACAATTGCTATTTTTTTATTATTTATAATATCTTTTTCTATTATTGAATATGTTTTTATTATGGCTGATAATTCAGCTGTATTATTACTTTGTTTTCCAATAATTTTTTCAGAAATATTTCTTGAATCATATGGACCAAAATATATACCTATACCTGCTATTGCATTACTTTTTCCATTATTTATACATGCTCCATCTGTATAAACATAATAATTAGGAATAAATAAATTATTATTATTTATAATCATTTATTAATATTATAAATAAATTTTTATAATATTATAAAAATTTATTTTTAATTATATAAATAAAAAAATTTAATAAATAATTAAAAATTTATTGTGTTACATTAATAGTTGATATATATTTCGACCATGTATTATCAGGTCTTCTAACATAAATTTCATCAATTGCAATAAATACTTCACCGGATATAAATACATGTTCATTATAAATACCTTTTAAATAATAATTATTCAGTGTTAAATAATTTTCTTTTAATACAGTAATTATACCATTAATATCAGTATTTATAATTGTTTTAACATTAAAATTTGGACCATTTAAGACTTTATTAATAAAATTACTGACTATTAAAACAGTTTCATTAGTTAAATTAATATTAGTATAAATATTACCATCTGATACATTTGTAGCTGGAGATGATACAGATATTAAAATATAATTATGATGAATGTAATCATAATAAATATAAGAACCATATAAATTAATAAGATAACCATTATTATCTGTAACATAAAATTTATTATTAGACCATATTATAACATTAGGCGCTGGTATATTATTAATATATATTTTTCCTTGATAAATAAAATATTGATTTTGAAATACAGTAGACGGAGGTGGCAAACTGGTAGATATTATCATTGTATAATTAAGATTAATATTTGATACTACATCTAAATACATTGCTGATAAATAATTTGATACATATTTATACATATTAACTTTTATACTATTAACATTAATAATACTATTGGGTCCAGAATTAGATTGGTCTAATGCAATTGCTTTAATAATACTTCTAGCTAACATTATATATAATATATTTAGATTTTTTTATTTTATTTTAATAATTAAATTATTTTTATTAATAATTTACAAAAAATAAATTACACATGTAATATTATCCATTGAACCTTTATTATATGCATACTCAGCTAATAATTTAGCATAATTTCCATTAAATTTATTATTAATTAATTCATTTACATAATCACCAATATCTTGATTACTTAAAACATCATATAATCCATCACATCCAAATATTATAAATTTATCATCTTCTTCTATTGTATAATTGTATATATCTGGTTTATAAATAACAAAAGGATGACAATCAATATCTCCAAATGCTCTAGATAATGATAATCCTTTAATTCGATATTCAAATCCATCAAAATTTATAGAACCGCCTAATGATTCAATTCTTTTTTTTTCATTTAAACTATTTGGCTTATGGTCTAATGTTAATTGTTCAACAATATTAGATTTGTTGCATTTAATAGCACGAGAATCACCAACATTTAAAACCCATAAATATTTTTTTCCAAGATATTCATAGTGAATACCAACACAAGCAGTTGAACCACAATATTGAACGGCTTTTGGATGTTTTTTCATTAATTTAGACTGTAATAAATCATACACATTATTAAAATAATCTATGGCAATATCTTTTTTAAGATAAAATTTATTTTTAGATAAAAAATATTTAGGTAAGGTTTTTTTTAAAAAATGACTAACTATTTTACCACCATGACCATCAAATACTGCATATAAATTAATAGCATTAATAGTATCAGTTTGATTATTAATATTATTTATATTAATATGACAATCTTCATTTTCATTTCGTTTTCCTTGTAATGAATATGAATAACTTTTTTTAATCATTATAAAAAGATATATATATTAAATTTTTAATTAAATAAAAAACTTTTTTTTATTTAATTAAACATATAAGATATATATATATCTTATTTATTTCAAAAAATATTTATTATAATATAATATATATATGATTAAACATATAAATATTTTTTTAATATAATTTAATGTAAAACTAGTATATATTAAAATTATTTTTAATGTAATAATAATTAGTTTTTTAATATTATAAATTAAGTAGATTAAAAGGTAAGTCGCTAGATAAAAATTTCAGAAGTATTAAACAAATATTAATAAATATATAGCAAGTATTAAATAAGTATTAAAAAATAAGTTATAACTGATTAGCCTTAGGTATTAGTAAGGATTATTCATAAATTTTTATAGTATCTATAATATTTAAATTTAAAACATAATTACCAATTAAATGATGTATAATAGAATATCTATTTATAGGATATTTGGACATTAAACAAAAATTTAGTTCGGCATTAGTACTTTTAGGTATAATATAAATTGTATAAAATGGATTTGTTAGTGAAATATGTAATGTAGGAAGACCTATATGGTCTTTCTATATTTATTATTAATATTTATTATATGTTTAGAAATAATATTATTTAATACTTTAGGCATCATAGATGGACAACCATATAAAAATAATTCTATATTTTCAATTTCTAATATTTTTAATATAATTAATATGTATAATGAAATTCCTACATCTAATGAATATACCGTTAAATATATTTTTTTTTTATTAATTGCATAGCTTATTATTAGATTAAGTAAATTTAAACAATTTTTATATAATATATTATAAGCAATTTCAAACATATTCTTATGATAATTACTTAGTCCAATATTTAGATCTATTTTAAGATCATGTAAATTATAAGTTCCTTTAAAAATTATTATTAAATAATCTTCATCTTCTATGTATATATAATCCGGTATATACTTAGTATCATTTGATTTTATTTCATATATATACTCACATAATTCTGCAAATCTTTTAATTTATTCTATATAATTTGGTAAATCCTCCATAAGTTTATTATCATAAGTTTCCATATCATTATATACTGATTCATATTTAGCAGATAAAAATATATCTAGATATGAGGTTATTTCTTGAAATGTTTTAAATATTGCTTTTTGATGTATTAAAGGTGATTGCTCACTCACTATTTTATCTGATGTATATTGAAACATTTTTACTTGTGGTTTAACTAATGGTAGTAATTTATCGTAAATTTTATTAAACATTTTAACTGGCGAATTATTTTTATTTACTATCTATTTTTAAATCATCATGTTTCCATAAATTAAACATACCACAGATTGTTTGATTATAATTTATATTTATTATATTTTAATTTATAATTATTATATTTTAATTTATAATTATTATTAGAAAATTAATATAATAATATTTACTTAATATATCTTTAAGATTATTTGATATATTTATGCTTTAGTAAATGATTTAATATTTATTATTTTTAATATTTTTTGTATATATATTATACTAAATATATTTAACTTATAATTTTAGTAAATTTGATAATATTAAAATATTTAATTACATTATATATTAAATTATGAATAATCAATTAACTTGTTTCCTACAATCAATACTTAAAATTATTTCAATGTTTAAAATAATAGGTAAAAATAATTATTTATTAATCTTTAGTGTTAAATAAACTTTATTTTTTTTATAAAAAATTGATATTATAATCTATAAATATACAAAATTAGTAGTATAAATATGTCATCTATTAAAAGAATTATTTCTAAATGGACTGATAAATTAACAGCTGAATCAGTTAATTTTAATGATATTTTAATAAAAAAATTATTACCTTTCTATAATGAATTAAATGATTTAAATTTAGTATTTTTAAATAAATTAGTATATAAATATTGGTTTGCATGTCCAAAAAATAATGAAATATGTAATTTTAACTTGTCGATTGATAATAAAAAAATTAAAACAAATATTTCTAATTCTATTGAATTATTAGAAATAATAGATTATAAGTATATTGAATTTGAAATAACATTAACTAAAATTAAAAATTCTATATATACACTAACAATAAATAATAAAATATATTATTTAAAAAATATTATTGTAAAAAATATAAAAAATTCAAATGATTGGTCAGAAATGATTTCGGCGTCAAGTGTTAGAAATTATTTATTATCAGATCCATTGCTTGATTATATAAAAGAATATAATATTAATTCCGTTGAAGATAAACCTTCAAAAACCTCTAATCATAAAACAAAAATGTATTCTATACCAAATTTTATAAAAGAAGATATGTTTACAAAACATATTATGGATGCTGGTATTAAATTTGAAGATGAATTAATAAAAATTCTAAGTAAAAAACATAAAATTGTAACAGTTGCAGATGGATTCCAAAGTAAAAAAAAAGAAAAATTTGATGAAACAATTAAATTAATGCAACTTGGATGTCCAATTATATATCAAGGAGTTTTACATAATTATCATAATAAAACTTTTGGTTTACCAGATTTATTAGTAAGATCAGATTATATAAATAAATTAATGGGTTATTCAGTTATTTCTAATAAAGAATCTCATATTAAATCTCCTAAATTAAAATTAAATTATCATTATAAAGTAATAGATATAAAACATTCAACTATTCATCTAAGATCAGATAGCGAACATATATTAAATAGTGATAGTATACCAGCATATAAAGGACAATTATATATTTATACAGTTGCATTAAATACAATTTTAGGTATAAATATTAATAAAGCATTTATATGGGGTAAAAAATATATTTATACCAAAAATAATAAAAAACATGAAATAAATAATTTTATGAATAAATTAGGAATAATTGATTATGATACATTTGATATGAATTATGTAAATTTAACTAAAGATGCAATTAATTGGATGAAAACATTAAGAAAAACCGGAAATAAATGGTCTCTCTTACCTATTCCATCTAGAACTGAATTATATCCAAATATGAAAAATGAAAAAGATGGATATTGTAGAATACTTAAAAAAGATTTAAGTAAAAGAATTTATGAAATTACTGATGTTTGGTCATGTGGTGTTAAACGTAGAAAAATAGCACATGAAAATAATATATTTGGTTGGAATAATCCTTTATGTACTTCAACTTTGATGGGTATTAATAATAAAAGTAAACAAGGAATTATAATAGATAAAATATTAGATATTAATAGACAAGAAGAAGAAATTATCAGACCCATGAAAATAATGTATGATAGAGATAATTGGCATATTAATACAAATAATGATATTTTTGAGTTTTATTTGGATTTTGAAACATTAAATTCAAATTTTGGTTCAATTATTAAAGAAGGAGTAATAAGTTATAATTCTTTACAACATATTTTCTTAATTGGATTAGGTTATAGTTGTAATGGACAATGGAAATTTAAAAATTTTATAATGCATAATAAAAGTGATTATGCTGAATGTTTAATGTTTGATAAATTTATAGCTTATGTAAAATACTTATTAAAAATTAATAATAAAAAAAAAGCTAAATTTTATCATTGGTCAAATGCAGAAGTATCTGCATATACTAATTTTTGTCAAAGAGTATCATATCCTAATATTAAATTTATTGATTTTTATGATTTAAATAAAATATTTATCGAAGAACCAATAACAATAAAAAATGCATTAAATTTCTCATTAAAATCAATTGCAAAAGCTTTATATAATCATAATTTAATAAAATCATCATGGGATACATCAAGTCCATGTTCTAATGGACTTAATGCTATGATTTTAGCAAATAATATATATGATAAAAATAATACTGATAATATTAATAATGAATATTGTTTAAAAAATAATCCTATCATGAAAGAAATTATTTATTATAATGAAATAGATTGTAAAGTTATGTGGGAAATTCATAATTTAATTAAAACTAGATAATTTAAAGTAAATTTATTTTAATTTAAAGTGAGTTTATTTAAATAATAATATATATATTATATTAATATTTATGGAAGAAACTACAACTATACCGTCACCAGTTATACAATCGCCAGTTATTCAACAATCATTTATAAGTAAAATTTTTAATTATAAATATACTATTTTAATAATTGTTGTATTAATATTACTAGTTTTTATTTATTATAGATATCGAAAGAAATCAACTACTACTCAAGAACCTATAGCTTCAACATCATCTACTAAACCTCTGGTTAATAATGAATTTATTGTATTAGATATTAATAATCAACCAATAAAATTATCTGGCACACCTATTACTGGATTGTCTCTACCGCAAAACCATAGTAGTAATATAATTACAAAAAATAATAATGTAAAATTTGAACAACCGAAACCAACACAAGTATTTGAGGAATCAAGTGAAAATGATAATTTAGCTCAACATAATTTGACTAATTCTGAAATAAAAGAAATTACTGATAAATTAAATATAAAAAATTGAATAAAATTTTTATTTAAAAAAATTTTTTATTTAAATTATGCCGTTAACTTTTTATCTAGTTGGAATAGAAAATTCTGAAAATAATAGAATAATAAAACTAAATTTTGAAGGGCAATTAAGTAGCAATTTTATAAAAAACTTTTTTATAGAATACATTTCAGAATCTGAGTTAAGCGAACTTAAATTTTTAGATAATGGAATTATTAAAGATTTAAATAAATATTTAATATCAAAAGATATCGATACACCAATTTCTATATTTACTAATAATAATAGTATTAAAGAAAAATTATTAAATATAGAAAAAATATATTATAAAAATAATATGATAAAACAAATACAATTAAGTAGTTTGCAACCACCAAGTAATGAAAGTAGTTTATTGCCACCAAGTAGTGATAGTTGTTTATTGTCACCAAGTAGTGATAGTTGTTTATTGTCACCAAGTAGTAAAAGTGGTTTATTGCCACCAAGTAGTACATTACCTCCAAGTAGTACATTACTTTCAAGCAGTTCAATACTTTCACCACCTGATGATTTTAAACATAAATTAAATAATATAGAATTATTTAGTGATAATGATTTCAAAAGCCTACTAGATATATATCAAAGAAAACCTGAATTATTTAGTAATTTATTAGAATTAATTCAACATAGTGATATAGTAGAAGTAAATAATACAGATAATTTAACAGAGGAACAAATTAATTCATTAATTAATACTGAAGAACTAAATAATTTAATTAATATTATATTAAATTTGAATATAAATTTTTCAATAAATGATATAAAAAAAAAAATAATTAAATATTCTGGTAATGTAAATATTATTTTAAGATCATTATTATGTAAATTTTAAAAATTAATTTATCTTTTAAATTAATGACATTAGTATGGGGAAGACATGTATGGAAAGCTCTTCATTATATATCATTAGGATATCCAGATAATCCAACTGAAGAACAAAAATATCATTATAAAAATTTTTTTACTTTATTAAAATATACTTTACCATGTAATATATGTCGTTTACATTATAATGATAATTTAGTAGAATATCCCTTAACTGATGAAGTTTTAAAAAATAAAAATAATTTAGTAAAATGGGTTATTGATTTACATAACATTGTTAATAAAAAAAAAGGTTATCCAATTTTAACATATGAAAAAGCTTTAGAAAATATTAATTCATATGATACAATACATACTAATAATTTATATTTTTATTTATTTATTATTTTAATTATTATATTAATTATATTATTTTTAAATAAAAAATTAATATTTAAGAAATAAATTTTTATTATATATAATGAATCAAACTCATCCAATTAGGAATACCTTTAATACAGAAGCTATTAAAACCAATATTAATAATATTAAAGAATATATTAAAGCTAGCTTAGAAAAAAATAAATCTCATTTTGAATTAGAATTAGATATAATTGAAAAATTTCCAGAATTCTATCATGAATATCCATTTTTAGTAAAAAAAGTATGTAAAGATGATAATTTGGATACTTTATATAAAATGTTAGATAATTTAGATATGGTTGAAAAAGGTGATAAATCATTTGCAGAAGTAGAAAAAACTCTTGGTCATGAATTAGCTCATGAATTTATTCATTCTAAAATTGATTTATAATATTTTTTAGTATTGTTAATATAAATTAAAAATATAAAAATTTATATTTTTAATATATAATTATAATTATGTATTTAAATAATCTATACAAGTATTAGTTAAACAGTAAAACTTGTTTTTACTAAGACATTTATAGTAAATTGCCATTTATTTAAGATATTCTTTCATCATCACTGCTATGATTTACATAAGGTTCATGTTCTAGATCTCTATCCCTAGTATCAAAATGATTATAAGGGTCTTCTACATTCCAGATCTTATAAAACGTCTCGGCATCCATAATAGTTGCCGGCTCACCAAATTGTTCAGGATTTTCTAGAACACATTGGGCATCTTCCCAATCTTCTGGGCCAACTAGTTCCATAATAATCTTAGTAATTTCTTTTTCACCAAAAGATTCGACTTTTCTAATTAGCTTTAGGCGCTGTTTTTGATGCCTATAATATCTGGGCATTTGACCATTTAACCATTTGAGAACAACTAGCTCACGTCTTAGGCTATCATTAAGATAGCGTAGTTTATTCCTTATAGAAAGTCTGACAGGAGCTCCTCGCTTTCTTGGATTCTTAACTCGGTCAAATTGATTCTTGAGGTTAATACATACAATATCTACATCTGGGTCTAGGCCTTTTGTTTGGTTTTCTAGCATGATAGGAAACCAATCAGGATTATAGTGCCTGATGATCAGGTTAGAAAAATCTTTAGGCAGTAGTTTGACAGTATCGGTATTTGGAAAATAGAAGGGATGATTGCGCTTACATGTTGCATCTGAACACTGGGGTTTCAAACAGAATGGCACATGCCGATGTTGGTAAGTTCCTTTCCCAAGACATCTTCCACGACACTGTCCAGGTCTGGTATCATAACCACACCTTCGGGTAATTTTAATATACAATCCATGACCCCAACCTACATTATCATCAAACTTTGGAAACTCGGGAAGAATTTTTTTTAGTTGTGCTTGTTTTGCGTTATGTCTCACTTTTAATTCTTCTATCTTACGAGTTTTTGACAAAATATCAATGCTGCTGATGCATTTGTAATAGTCTGGTCTAAGAAATAACCCAATAAAATTCACTTGGTCAGTACTATATTTTTTAATTTTACCACTTGAATCAAACACTTCAGAAACACTTCTTCTTAGACGTCGTTCATATTTAATTAACTTTACGTCATTTTTAACTGACTTCTCGGTGTCTGCATTATCTGCATTTGATAGCCCAGCATTTGTCTTGAGCTTGTCAGTTGCGTCTGTCTGGACTGTGGTAGATAACTCAGTGTCTGCCTTGACATCATCAGATGGCTCTGTTTCTGTCTTGTCAGTATCAGATTGGTCGGTTTTTATCATAACATCATCATTTATCTGCACTGATACAGACTTCTCAGTAGTTAGCTTGACAATATTTAACTCTGATTTTTCTGGCACACAGTTCACTTCTGTCTCAGAGTATTCATAATCAGAATCAACTTCTGACTCTGATGATGTTGAAAAATCTGATAAATATGGATGTCGATAAGGCGGTGGCGGTGGCGGTGGCGGTGTAGGGCGCTGTGCTCTATGAGATACTACAACTGGTTGGTGTGCTCTCCTGTAAGTTGGTTCATCGCTAGGTGTCGAACTAGCTATGTTATATGGTCTAACCATGCCATTACTAGAATTGGATTGGTCATTAACTTGACACCTTGAAGTACTTGAACTTGACATTACTTGATGTGGTTGCCTACTATAGTTTATTCTTAAGGTTTGATTATGAAATAATTCTCTTGAAGATCTACCCCTGTGGTCATGTTCAAGTCTTGAATGCCTTGTGTCGGTTCTGTCTTCATCTTGACTATATGAAGAACTTGAACTTGACCTTAATCGAGACATCTGCTCTTGTCTACTTGTCCTAGTTTGGACATCATAATTACTAGGTCTTGCTAAAGAACTACCTGGACCATGTCTTGAAGCCATACTACTGTTAAGCAAATCAGTGTGTTGATTCCTTGGAGTTTTAAAGCTAGAGTCATACTCATGCCTCTGATGGCTTGAATGCCTAATCCTATGATGTGAATCACGCAGGTTATGATAGTCATGATAGGCATCACTTTGTAAACTTGACTTTGACTTTGTCACTGGTCTTTGCAGATGGTCATGATAGACATCCCTTTGAAAACTGAACTGTGGAACTAGTCTTTGTAGATGATCATGATAGTCATCTTTTTGAACAATTTCTCTTGTTACTTGTCTTTGACGTTGGTCGTGACTTGGATTGCTTGAAATAACCCTATCATTGGAATTATATTCATCGTATCTAGAACTTGACTTTCCAGGTTGTAGATCTTCTCTCGTGAAGATCTGTTCAAATGTGGAAAACTCATTATAATACTTTGATGATCTAGGCTTTGATGAAGATTTGTCCAAGGAGTTGCCTGCATGTGAAACATCCTCTCTAGTAATAGATGGAGGAGCATTTTCTGCAGCTTTATCGGCTGAACGTGTTTCCTGGAGATATGAACTCCTAGAAAATGTATTGCATGATAGTATACCACTTTGATCCAAACCTGACCGGTGTGGTTTCATAATGGCGCCTGTCACCACTGATCCCTCAAGAGGGATCCAAAATGGCTACGGTAATATTTTATATCTAAAAAAATAATTTATTTTATTTTTCATTTTTTTATGATATGATATATACTTTAAATATATCATATGACTAATGAAAGTATATGACATGATATATACGTTATTTATATTATATGACTAATGAAAGTATATTATATAATATATACATTTTTATATATTATATGACTAATAAAAGTATATTATATGACTAATAAAAGTATATTATATGACTAATAAAAGTATATTATATGACTAATAAAAGTATATTACATGATTAATAATAATAAAAATTATATAAAATAAAATAAATTTATGACAATATATTATGTTTCATCAGCATACATATTTTGTTCAGTTTTAATTCTAGGTAATATATTAACAGATGTTAATTCTTGAAATAATAATTTTGCAGCATAAGGTATAACTACGGCAGATATTCTAGTAGTATTTTTACAACCTTTACATTTATAATAATCTTTATCAATTACTTTATATGCAAACATACCACAATCATTACAAACATGTACTTTTGTAATATCAGAACTTTCCATAAATCTTTCTTTTTGGAGTTGGGCCATACCATGCGCACAAATAGCATCTTTTTCCATTTCACCAATTTTTAAGCCACCATCTTTAGATCTACCTTCTAAAGGTTGTCTAGTCAATGCTTGTCTAGGTCCTCTGCCACGGCCATGAACTTTATCACTAGATAAATGTCTTAATCTCATATAAAACGAAGGACAAATAAAAATTTTAGAATTCATTTTCTTACCAGTTAAGCCACAATACATTGTTTCAGTGCCATATGGTTCATAACCTAATTTTTCTAATATTTTTGGAAATTCTGAAATATCTATATCATTAAATGGCGTACCATCAATAAATTTTCCTGTTTCTGCGGCTATTTTACTACCAATGCATTCTAAAAAATGACCTAGTGACATTCTTTTTGGATAACCTAGAGGATTAATAATAAAATCTGGAATAAGTCCAGATTCAGTAAATGGCATATCTTTTTGTGGTAATAAAATACCAATAGTTCCTTTACCAGCATGAAAATTTGTAAATTTATCGCCAATAATGGGTTCTCTAGGAATTCTTACTTTAACATCATACATTTCATATCTTTCTGCATTAAAAATATCTTTATGAACACGATCAATAACTCCAGGCACAGAATTTTTATACATTTCTGAATTATCTTTAAAAAGTTTATTAGTACTAGTTGGTTGAATTGGTGATATTTTTCCAATAATAATATCTTCATTAAAAATAGGAGTTCCTTCTGGAATGTATCCTTTATCGTTTAGTTTATCATAATTACCATGTTTTAAACCTGTAACATCTTGTTTATGTTTATCAGCTACGGGATTAGTAAAAATATCATCTTGAGATGTTGATGGATTTTTTAAAATTTCACTATGATATTTTTTTAATGTATCTGCTCTAAATAATCCTCTTTTCACAGCTGTTTCATTACAAATGATTGAATCTTCTTGATTATGACCATTATATGATAATAATGCAATAATTACTGTTTCACCATTGGGTAAATCTAATTCACCATTGTATTTCATTGCTTCTGTTTGAACTAAGGGCATAGAAGGATTATATAAAATTTGTGAAATATCCATTCTATCTTTATAAGATGTTAAATATATACCCATCGCTTGTTTAGTTTGTGAAAAATTAACAATATTTCTAAATCCATAATTATGGTTAGAAAATGGAATATTAGCAGCAATAGTTCCAAAAGATACCCAACCATGAAAATCGCAATGTGTATAATTAATCCATTTATTATTATCATATCTATTAATTTTAGATATATCAATATTATCTACTTGATTACTTTTAATTTTTTGTATTTCTACTAATTTTTTAGCTGATTCAGAAACTAATAAATAATTTAATGATTCAATGTCTTCATATTCAATTAAATTATTATATTTATTAATAATTTTTCGCCACAATTTAGATGTATCTTCTTTATTATTATTAATTTGTTCTATTAATTCTTGAGTTAAATTTAATTTATTATTATTAACAATTAATAAAGGTCTTATTAATCTTCCACCATCAAAATAAATTCTAATTTCTTTGTTTGAAATATCAAGTAATATTGATGTATGAATATCAATAATACCATTTCTTTTAGTTTCTTTTAATTTATTATAAACATAATATGCATTTTTAATTTTAGTCATTGCATAAATATCACCATTAATCATAATTTTAACATACATATTCATATCTAAAGGTGGAATATCAAATGGATGTTTAATATTATCATCAAACTTAAATATATTTTTAATTATATCATATTGAAAACTATTTTGAACTGTTATAGTTGCCATCATTGATAAACTTTTAACAATTCCTATTTTTTGACCTTCTGGAGTCTCAACAATACATAATAATTGTAATTGATTAGGACTAACATGTCTAATTGATGTTACTTTTGAAGTTGCTTCTTCTAATGAAGGTGATAAAATTCTTCTCAAATAAGAAATACTTTGCAACCAACTTAATCTTTGTAATGCTTGTGCAACACCTCTTTTTGTTTTATTAATACCCCATACACCAGTAGATAATGCTGTTTTTATAGCATGTTCAATAATAGATGGTTTTATTTGATGAATAACATTAATAGCATATTCATCAGATTGATTTTTTTTTTTAAAATGTTTGCCTATTTCATTTAATAATTTTCTCCAATTTTGTCTTACTAATTGACCAATTAATACTCCGGGTGTTTCTATTCTTTTATTTTGTAATGCATCTCTATCATCTATTTCTAATCTACCTAACATTACATTTAATAATTTATTAGCCATATAACTAATAAATACTATCTTTTTTGGTATATCTTCTCCTAAATGCGGCAATAGATCTTGTTTTAATATTTTATTTAATAATAGTTTTTTTTGTATTATTTCATTATCATCATTTGTATATGATATTCTTTTATTTTTTTTTAATTTTCCAAGTATATATGTTATTGCTTGTTCTTTAGTTTTTATAGGTTCTCCAATATCATTTTGAACTAATGATACTGAATTTCTTAATAAATTTAACATTTGAGTATCTTCTAAATTATTAGTAATATAACTTATAATTTGTTGGTCTGATTCAATGCCTAATAATCTAAAAAATATAAATAAGGGTATATCAACTAATTGCGATGATGTTGTAATTGATAGCACACTATCTTTTCTATTTTTAATTGTTAAAATTTGTAAATTATCAGACCAATCATTTTTTTTTGAATTTATCTGTGCATTATATATTAATCCATCTGGAAATGAAGAATCTTTTTTTGTAAATACTAACACTTTATTATCTACCATTTTTTCCATTGACATAACTACTTTTTCCATACCATTAACAATAAAATATCCACCTGGATCATATTTGCATTCTCCTCTTAAATCTTTTTTTATACTAGTTGAACAATATTTTGATTTAACCATTATTGGAATATTAGCAATATTAATATTTTTTTCTAAATCACCAATATGTTTAATAGTTTTTTCATTTGTAATTAAATTAACAATTTCAACAAATTGATATATATCTGCTATAATTGAACCAAAATAATTTAAATGATTTTTTCTCGCTTCACATGGAAATTTTATTTCAGTATCATTTTCAAATGTGGATGGTTTAATTCTAATATTAGAACATTTAAATCCATGTAGATAAATTTTATCTTTATCTACATTTTCATAAAAATAATTATTTTCTTCTTTTAAAATATATGGTATTTGTTCTTCTATTAATTGATTATAAGAAGAAAATAAATGATTATATAGATTATTGGGAACACTAAAATATATTTTTATTAATTTATCAATAATTTTTTGAGCATTATTAGTTTCTAAATCCATTATATTAAATCTAATTTTATTCTTAAATAAAATAATTATCAATTTTTAAATTTATTTTTTTTAATTTTGTTATAATATTTTGTATAATAATATAAAATATTATAAGAAAAATATTTATATATATTTATAAAATTATTTAACTTATTATTTAATATATATTTATTATAAAATTAAATAATAAGTATTTATAAATATTATATATCATTTAATAATATTATGTTTAATAATTCTAATTTTGTAAAAGATATAATACCTAATTTAATATATCTAAATATAACTGAATTAAAAAGTATTGCTAATAAATTTAATATTTCTTATAACATATACATTGAAAAAGATAATAATATAATTAAAACATCAGAAATAGACCATAAAATAATAATTATTAATAATCTAAAACATTTGTACTGTTCCTACAGGTTAAGCCTCATAAAACAATATATAAAAAAAGATTATCAATAATGATACAATAATTAATCTTAATGAAAATGATAATGTATATTTTGGACAATATAAAACTACCAATAATAAAATTTTAAATTTAATGAAAACATTAACAAATAATTTATTTAAGTTTGGTGCTATATCTTAAAAAATAATACTATATAATGGAAACAAAATAAATTAATTACATATAAAAAATTTGCGGAATTATGGATTAAAGAAAATACTAAAGGTATTAATTATCCTGAATTAGCATATAATGAATTTATGAAACAAAATAGTAATAAAGATGAATGGCATAAAAAGAAAAAAAATATTATTATTTAAAAAACATAATTTATTATAAAATTAATTTTTAAATAAAAAAAATTAATTTTATTCTAAATAATAATAATTTATTTCTTCAATAACATATGATAAATTATTTTTATAAGCCCATATTAAAGCTGTTTTATTAAATTGATTTATTTGTTTTGGTTTAGAGTTTCCAGTACTAATTAATTGTATTGCAACTTCTGATAATGAATTACTACATGCAAAAATTAATGCGGTATCTCCAAATCTATTTATTTGGAGAGGTAATTTATTATCAATTTTAATCAATTCTAAGGCAACATCTGATAATTCGTTTTCACATGCATATATTAGAGCATTATTACCATCTTTATCAACTTGCGAAAGATTTGATTCTTTATTTTTAATTAATTCTAATGCTATATGAGTACTTAGGGTTGATAAATTATTTTGGCATACATACATTAAAGCAGTAGTATCATGTTTATCAAATATACCCGGATTTGATTTATTTATTTTAATTAACTCTAATGCTACTTCTAATGCTACATCTGTACCTAAGCAAATACTATTTTTACATGCATATAATAAAGCAGTATTACCTTCTATATTAACTTGTTCCGGTTTTGATTCTTTAGTTTTAATTAATTCTAATGCTACTTTTTTTCCAAGCGATTGAATATTTTTACATGCAAGTATTAACGCTGTATTTCCTTCTTTATTAACTTGACCAGGATTTGATTTATTAGTTCTAATTAATTTTAATGCTACTTTTCGGATAAATAACTTTGTATTTTGACATGCATATATTAAAGCTGTATTACCATGTAAATCAACATGTTCTGGATTTGATTTATTAGTTTTAATTAATTCTAATGCAACTTTTTTACCAAGAGATGAAATATTTTTAAGTGCATATATTAAAGCAGTAGAATTATCTTCATCTATATATTCGGGATTTGAATAACAAGTTTTAATTATGTGTAATGCTCTTTCTTTACCAAAATATAAAGTATTTTTACATGCTAATATTAAATCAGTATTATTATAATCAACTAATTCTGATTTTGTATATTTTATATTAATTAATTCTATTGCTACTGTTTTTAAATTACTAGTATAACATGATATTATTAAATGATTAAAAAATTCAGGTTTATATTGAGTTTTTATTAATTTTAATGCAACCTTTTCTAAACCATTACGACATGCTGCTATTAGGGAAAAATAATTTACCCAACTTTGTATATGATTTATTTTAATTAGTTTTAATGCTACTATTATTAATTTATTTTGACATGCAAAAAGTAAAGCAGTATTTCCATTTTTATTTATTTGATAAGGATTTGATACACCTTTTTTAATTAATTCTAATGCTACTCTTATCAAACTATTTTTACATGCCCATATTAGTGCTGTATTTCCGTTTGAATCCACATGATCTAATTTTAAATTATTAATTTTAATTAATTCTAGGGCAACATGACTACCAAGAGTAAAAAATTTATGTATATTAATTTTACCAAGAGTAAAAAATTTATGTATATTAATTTTACCAAGTGCAACACTATTTTTACAGGCTAAGATTAAGGCTGTATTGCCATTTATATCAACTTGTTCAGGTTTTGATTTATTAGTTTTTATTAATTCAATGGCTATTGCACTACTTTGAGATGAATTATTTAAACATGTAAGCAATAAAGGTGTAAGATTGTCATTATTTTTTTTATCAATTAATGAATTATCAATTTTGATTAATTCAATGACCACATCTAACATGTCATTTCTTATAGCCCACATTAAAGCTGTATTTCCATATTTGTCAACATGTTCAGGTTTTGATTTATTAGTTTTAATTAATTTTAATGCAACTTTATGAGCAGATGTTAAATTATTTTTACATGTAATTAGTAATGCGGTATAACCTTCATTATTAATAATTTCTGGATTTGATTTTTCACTATCTATTAAAATTAGAGCTATTTTAAATAGACTATTTTGACAAGCATAAATAAGAGCAGTATTATTTAATTCATCAATTTTATCAATATTTATATACTTATGAAAAGGTTTTAAATTATAAATTATCAATTTATTATATTTACATATATCATATATATCAATAAATATGGCTTTATTTATTAACAAATCGGGCAGAGCTCTACATATGGGACATTGATTAATTGAAAAAAAACATTTAAAACATACAAAATGAAATATAAAATTACTTGATAAATGGACTGGAACTTTACAATTAGATTTATCATCACTATCATAATTAACATAACAAATTGGACATGAAATATCATTTTCATCTTGACTCATTTAATAAAGTTAAAACAATATATTTTTAGAGTTTTTTATTCTTAAGGTGGAATTTATAAATATACTTATTTAGTTAATAAAATATTTCATTTTTTTTTATTGTGTAAATTTAATATTTTTATCTAAATGAAATTGTTATTTGGTAATTAATAAAAAAAAACTTATTGAAAAAAATTATATACTATATTTACAATACTTATCATAATCTTATTAGATAATATTGGTTTAATAATTTGAGCATTAAAATTTAATAAATAATAATTTTTTTTTAATTTTGGCTGACTTTTTGCTATTGCTAATTCATGACAAGTCTTGCATATTCTTCTTAATGAATTTGTAAGTATTTTAGGAATTAATTCATTAAAATCAATACCACAAGTTGCACAACATAGTTTGAAACAAGTCTTACAAAGTATTATTTTATTTTCTGTTTTAGTCATTGATACATTCTTTATTTTACATTTAGTACATCCGATTTCTTGAATTTTTTGCATATGTCTTTTTCTACATAAATTTCTACTTTGACATTGAAATATTATTTTATTTAAAATTTGATTTTCTTCTAAAGAATCATTACTATCACAATAAAAACACATTTGTATCATACTTTGTTCTATATCAGTCATTAAGATTATATAAACTTTTATAAATAAACTTGTAAAGGTAAAAAAAATCATATTTTATAAAGAAAAAAAAATTTATTCAATTTTTAATAATTAATTAAAACTAAATTAATAACACTAAAATAAATTAAAAATTGATTTATTATTTTATCTTGAAAATAAAATAAAAAGCTACCTAATTGATAATCAAAATATTGAAAAATTGTTAATTTTTATCATAGTAATATAATTACTAATGAAAGCTGATGATATTGTAATGATAAAAGTCATAGTTGAAAACTGTAGTGGAGAACAAATTTTAATAAAAACAATGCCATATGATAGTTTTGTAAATCAAATTTATAATTTATGTAGTTTATATTATTTATATTATGAAATTAAATTATTATATAATGGTTAAATAATAGGACCACTCAAAAAAATTAGTAATCTTACTATAAATTCAGTTATTATTTTTAATGTAGTATCATATCATATCATAAATTAATACAATCTAATCTATATGAATGTTATTTACTACTGACTGATATAATTGTTGATATAAAAGGGAAAATTATAAATAAAAACTCATCACTAAAGTTAGAGTTTATTATAAATTTTATCAATGAAAATTATAATTGTTTAGATATTGTTAATATTTGTAGCTATATTATTTGAAAATGGTATGGTAATTATTATAAGTTATGAAACTAAAAATATAATTAATATATTTTATAATGTTACTAAAATACTACATACATCTAGATTAATAATCATAATTATTAATGATAATAAATTAATTATGAGTAATATAGAAGGTCATATTATTGTATTAGAAAGCGAAAGTAAAGAATTAAATATTTTAAATTATATCAATATTTATGTACAAGAATATTTAATAATAATAATATTTATTATTAAATATTCTAATAGTTAGAACTAATAATACTAATTCATTATGTATAATAAAATATGAAATAGATAATATTGAAAAAATTTATACAATTAATGCTTCTATTTATAGTGCTATTTATTCGTATACTTATATTATGGCTGCTATTAAAGAAGATAATAGTTTAATAATATTAAAACTAGTTTATGAACGTTCCAGTAAAACATTATTTATTGAAACACTTGAACATATTAATGAACAAGTTATAAAAATAAGAAAAATATTGTCTATAGAAGATGACGCTGTATTTATTGCTATTACTATTGATGATTCATTTTATATCAATGGTTTTAATCAAAATTTAATTGAACTTTGTAATCAGTTAAAAGATAAATTAGTTAATATTGATGATATAGTTCTATCATATAATGCTATAGGTATTCTTAAAAAAGATAACAGTATAATACTTATTAAAATGGAACAGAACAATATTATATCTTTTAATATCTATGAAAGTATTAATTCAAAATATATATATAATAAAATTATTTCAACTTATGATAAAATATTAGCATTAACAAGTGATAAAAAAGTTTATATATTGAAAGATAGATTACCTATAGAATTATTTAATAATATTCAAGAAGTTTATGTAAATCATACTGACATAATCTTAATATCAACTGATAATATTGTTTATGCGTATAATTCTGGTTTGATCTATCAAACCAACAATTTTTAGATTTAAAATTACTTAAAATTAATAAAAAAAATTTTATTATTAAAAGTAATAACAAGATATTAATGATAGAAATGAACTTGACAAATCCAAAAAAAATTTGTTACTACTACTTTAAAAGACATTGTTAAATTTATTGAAATTTAAAAAAATCTAATTACTTGTAATTAATATATTTTTTAAATAAACAAAAAATTGATATTTTTTTTTTTTTT
>Ga0214919_10003337_pt1 | contig 24335 bp, 30 predicted proteins | sample LL1503_MetaG_FD_177994 | JGI IMG/M metagenome (GOLD analysis project Ga0214919, IMG submission 177994) | Freshwater microbial communities from Lake Lanier, Atlanta, Georgia, United States - LL-1503 | ecosystem: Environmental > Aquatic > Freshwater > Lake | place: USA: Georgia | collected... | reverse complement strand
TTAAAAAAGATTGCTTAGGCAGTCTTTTTTAATTAATATTCAAATCAATTAAAATGAAAAAAGCAATACTTTTTATTTCACTAGGAATGATGGCCTTAGCAAGTCAATCTTTTAAACAAGCTAATTCTAATAGTTTGTCAAATGGTAAAAATGTATATGAGACTTATTGTATGTCTTGTCATATGGACAATGGCGCTGGTGTACCAGGGGCATTCCCTTCATTGGTTAAAACAGGTAATTTGGCGGATAAAAATAGATTAGTGAAAGTTATTTTACAAGGTGTTCGCGGTCCAATTAACGTAAAGGGGACAATATATGTTGGAGAAATGGCAAGTATTAGTTTGTCAGATAAAGAAACAGCTGATGTAATCAATTATATTCGTAATGCATGGGGTAATAAAGCACCCATGATTACTGTTGCAGAAGTAGCGGCTGCTAAAAAAGTAGTAGTAAAAGGTTATCAACCTTATTAAACATATTGTAAATGAAAGAACTGGTTGAAATAATTCGTGCCTACGACCAAGCCAAAAAAAATGTAATGCAAACAGTTTTGGCTACAGTAGTTCATGTAGACGGCTCGTCTTATAGAAGACCAGGTGCGAGAATGTTGGTTTTAGAAACTGGTTTAATGATTGGGGCAATTAGTGGTGGATGTTTGGAAGGTGATGCGCTAAAAAAAGCTTTATTAACTTTTACGGATCAAACTACAAGGTTAATTACTTATGATACTAGCAATGAAGATGATGCTACTGTAGGAATACAACTAGGATGTGAAGGTATAATACAAGTTTTATTTGAATATATAAACCATAGCCAAGAAAACAATCCTATTGAACTTTTAAGAAAAGCTTGTAACAATAGACAAAAAGCAGTAATTGTTACTTTATTTGATGTACAAGACAAAAAAAATCCTTTAATGGGAACTGCTTTTTTATTGGACGAACAAGAACATTTTGAATCTAATGTAGTAGCAGAAATCAACAAAAGTATTTTAGTTGATGCTCGACAAGTGTTAACAAATGCAAGTGCACATTTTAGTCAGTATAAAATAGGAGAAAAATCCATCCAGACATTTTTTGATTATATACAACCACCTATTTCTATTGTGATAGTTGGTGCTGGCAATGATGCTATTCCTTTGTCACAAATGGCGGATTTGTTAGGATGGGAAGTGAAAGTAGTAGACGGAAGGAATACACATGCTAAACAAGATAGATTTATTAGTGCTTGTCAGGTGTTGGTGAGTAAACCAGAAAAAGTGTTAGAGCAAATAAAAATAGACAATCGTACTTGTTTTGTTTTAATGACCCATAATTATCAATACGATTTACAAATGCTTAAAGCTTTATTGCCTTTGGATCTTCCTTATATTGGGATATTGGGTCCCAAAAAGAAATTAGAAAAGGTATTAAATGAATTAGCAGAACAAGGATATGTTCCTACAGAAGCGCAATTAGCAAATGTATATGGCCCCACTGGATTAGATATAGGGGCTGAAACAGCAGAAGAAATTGCAAGTAGTATTATTGCTGAAATACAATCTGTATTAAATAAAAAAGAAGGTATTCAACTAAGAAATAAAAACACACCTATTCATCAATAATGGATACTGTGCATCAATATAAAATTGACAACTGCGCTGTAGTGATTATTGCTGCAGGAGAGAGTAAAAGATTGGGTACACCCAAGCAACTTTTGCTTGTTGAAGAAGATATTTTGTTAAATAGACTCATTAAAATAGTACAAGGAGCAGTAAATTTTCCCATTTATTTAGTTTTAGGGGCAAATGCGGAAAAAATAAAAGCACAATTGCCAAATGTAAACTTGAATATTGTTGAAAATACTGAATGGCAGGAAGGCATGGGAAGCTCTATTCGATTGGGTGTGCAAGCAGTGGCAAGTAGTGCGAATAAATACGACGGAGTATTAATACTAGTTTGTGATCAACCTTATCTAACCCAACAAGCGATAAAAGATTTAGTGACGCTTCAACAACTAAAGAAAACAGCCATTGCGGCTTCTTTTTATGCAAATATTGCTGGGACACCTGCGCTTTTTCACGCTTCTGTTTTCCCGGATCTGTTGGTATTAAAAGGGGATCAAGGGGCAAAAAGAATTATACAAGAAAGAGACCAAGAACTTGCTAAATTGCAGTTCGAAAAGGGTGTATTAGATATTGATACACCAGAAGATTATCAACAATTACTGAAAGAGGCGAGCAAGCAATGATAAAAGACAATTTTAATAGAGTACACGATTATTTAAGAATTTCTTTAACGGATAATTGTAATTTAAGATGCTTTTACTGCATGCCGGAAGAAGAGTATCATTTTACACCTTCTAGTCAGTTAATGCAGGCAGATGAAATAGAAAACATTGCTCGAATTTTTGTTAGAGAAGGGGTTAATAAAATTAGGTTAACGGGTGGCGAGCCATTGGTAAGAAAAGACTTTGCTAGTATTTTACATAAATTATCAAAGCTAGGCGTTCAATTAACAATGACCACCAATGCAACAAGATTGCATGAGTTTGTACAAAATATAAAAGACGCAGGTATTGAGTCCTTAAACATTAGTTTAGATACATTGCAAAAGGATCGATTTATTTTAATGACCAAGCGGGATCAGCATGAACAAGTAATGCGCAATATTCAATTAATGTTGGATCATGGGATTGGTGTAAAAGTGAATGTTGTAGCAATGAAAGGCATTAATGATGAAGAGATCAATGATTTTGTTAGATGGACTAAAGACACGCCTATTCATATAAGATTTATAGAATTTATGCCTTTTGATGGCAACCAATGGAATAGAGATAAGGTAATTACACTGCAAGAAATTTTAGGTAAAGTAGCAACTGAATTTAATTTTTCTACATTAGATAGAAATGCACATGAAACTGCTAAGAATTATCAAGTAAATGGACATAAAGGAACTTTTGCAGTAATTAGTACAATGAGTTCACCATTTTGTGGAGATTGTAATAGAATGCGATTAACCGCTGATGGCAAAATGAAGAATTGTTTATTCTCTACCTCTGAAACAGATATTTTAACAGCTTTGAGAAATGGGGAAGATATAACACCTTTAATTCATCAAAATATTGCCACTAAAAAAGAAGCACTAGGAGGACAATTCACTACGGAGCTTGATAAAATTGAAGCAAAGGCTTTGCAAAATAGAACTATGATAAGTATTGGTGGATAAATTTAATGAGTATTCTATGGTAAGTGTAAATGAAGCAAAAAATATTATTAGGCATCAAATCTCTGCTCTCGATTCAATAATAATGAATTTAGATGATGCAAAGGGTTATGCCCTATATGAGGACATCATATCTCCAATCAATGTGCCATCTTTTATACAATCTTCTATGGATGGTTATGCTTTTGCTTTTGATGATTTTAAAAGTGCTGCATCGTTGACAATTATAGATACTATTCAGGCAGGAAAAAGTTCTTCAAATAAAATTCAGCAAAACCAAGCGGTAAGAATATTTACTGGAGCAGCTTTGCCTATTGGGGCAGATACGGTCTTGATGCAAGAGAAAGCAAAAGTGGAGGGTGATCAATTATTTGTGTTAGACGAAAAACTGCAAAAAGGAACTAATGCAAGAAGTATTGGCGCAGACATACAAGAAAGTGCAATTGCTGTAAAGAAAGGGACCATATTGACCCCAGGCGCTATTGGCTTGTTGGCAAGCTTGGGTATTACTAAAGTATCAGTTACACGAAAACCTACTATCAATATTATATTAACAGGTAATGAGTTGCAGGATATTGGTAAGCCATTGACTCCTGGTCAAATTTATGAATCAAATTCTCATACATTAAAAGCAGGACTTAAAAGATTCGGCATTAAAGAGGTTAATTTTATAAAAGTTGCCGATCATTTAGAGGTGGTTACAGAAGCAATCAAAGTATCGCTAAACAAATTTGATTTAACTATTTTGACAGGAGGTATTAGTGTGGGTGATTTTGATTTTGTTTTAGAGGCTTGTCAACAAAATAATGTTGAGCAGCTTTTTCATAAAGTAAAGCAGAAACCAGGAAAGCCACTATATATTGGAAAAAAAGAAACAAAAGTTGTTTGTGCATTGCCGGGTAATCCTGCATCTGTATTATCTTGTTTTTATCATTATGTAAGCGTAGTTCTTGATCAATTATCTAATACTTCTTTAGAAATGAAGACTGTAAAAGCTAGCTTAACCAATACTTATTCAAAACAAATTGGGTTAACTCATTTCTTGAAAGGCTTGTATAATCATGTTACCAATGAAGTAACTATCTTAGATGGACAGGAGTCATTTAAGATGAGTGCTTTTGCTATGGCCAATTGTTTTGTAGAGTTGCCAGAAGATATATTAGAAATTCGTTCAAGTGAAATCGTAAAAATACATTTGTTTTAACCCTTAATTTTTATAATGAGCATCAGTTTTTTTATTTTATTATTTATCGTTGCATTATTATATGCTTCAGTAGGACATGGAGGCGCGAGTGGTTATTTGGCTTTGATGGCTATCTATGGATTTGCTCCTGATATTATGAAGCCATCTGCATTAATTTTAAACTTATTTGTATCTCTTACTTCCTTTATTATGTTTTACAAAGGCGGTCATTTTAAATGGAAATTATTTTTGCCATTTGCTTTGGCCTCCATTCCATTTTCTTTTTTAGGAGGCACCATTAGTTTAGATGCGGTCATATATAAAAAAGTATTAGGCATCTTATTATTATTGCCGGTAGTTAGGTTCTTTCTTTATCCAAATACAGCAGATGCCAACTTAAAATCAAACAACTTTATATTGTCATTATTAATTGGCGCCATTATTGGATTTTTATCAGGATTAATAGGCATTGGAGGTGGAATTATTTTGTCTCCGGTATTACTTTTGTTAAACTGGTCCAATCAAAAGCAAACTGCCGCCATTAGCGCTTTGTTTATTTTTGTAAATTCCATTGCAGGTTTGGTGGGGCAAATTTCAAAAGGGATTCATATAGAAACCTCGGTTTATACCTTTGCTGCAATTGCCTTTGTGGGCGGATTGCTAGGTGCTTGGTTGGGTTCCTTGAAATTCAATCAAAATATTTTGAAATTTACTTTAGCAATTGTTTTATTAATGGCTTCTGTTAAACTAATTTTAACTTAATTATTTACAATGGCTTTAGAAGTACAATTTTTTGGTCAATTAACAGACAAAACAGGCAAATCAACTGTTCAATTAAATCATGCAACAAACCTGATTCAATTGAAAGAGATTTTGTTCAAAGAATTCCCTTTATTAAAGGAATCTAAATTTGTAATTGCTATCAATAATAAAATGGCAACAGATACATCTGAAATTCCAGAGCATGCTGTTATTGCATTAATGCCGCCTTTTTCTGGAGGATAATATGGAAAAATCTAAAGAATACATATTAAGATACCAACGACAAATCATTTTAAATGGTTTTGGAATTGAAGCACAAGAAAAAATAACGAGTGCAAAAGTCTTAGTTATTGGCGCAGGCGGATTAGGTTGTCCTATTCTACAATACCTTGTTGCTGTCGGTGTAGGTGTGTTAGGCGTAGTTGACAATGACCAAATAACGCTTTCTAATTTAAATAGGCAAATTTTATTTGGTCAAGAAGATATTGGAAAAAATAAAGCCATAACTGCCACTCAGAAATTAATTGCCCAAAATAATTTAGTTAAAATAAATCCCTACGCGCAACATTGCAATCAGACCTTTGCACTGGAAATCTTTCCAAAATACGATATAATAGTGGATGCAACAGATAATTTCGCTACTAGATATTTAATTAATGATGCTTGTGTTTTATTAAAAAAGCCATTGGTTTTTGGAGCAGTATCACAATTTGAAGGTCAGGTTGCCGTGTTTAATGTAATCAAAAATGGACAATCATTTAATTATAGAGATTTATTTCCCGTTCCTCCTAAAAGCAATGAAGTATTAAGTTGTTCAGAGGGTGGAGTACTTGGTGTATTGCCTGGGATAATTGGCATGTTGCAAGCAATGGAAGTGATTAAATTAATTACTGGAATTGGGGCCCTCTTAGCAAATGAATTATTAACTTACAATGCTTTGAGACTAGAATATTATAAAATGCAAATAGTACAACACCCGAAAAGTGAAAAAAATAGACCAACTACTTTAGAGGCGTTTACAAAATTAAATTATGAGTGGCTATGCAATTAAAGAATATTTTTATGGAGGGGTCTATACCACCTAGCTTTATTGCTGATAGCATAGCAAAGCATGCTTCAAAAACTGGCATTGGAGGGCACAATATTTTTTTAGGTCAGGTTCGAGCCGATGAAATTGAAGGGAAAAAAGTATCCGCTATTGAATATACAAGTAATGTTGAGATAGCTTTAGAAAAAATGCATGAAATAAGAGAGGCGATTTTTGCAAAATATGCAATTACTTGCATGCATGTGCATCATAGTTTGGGAAAAGTAAATGCAGGGGAATTGTGTTTATTTGTATTTACTTCCTCAAAACACAGAAAAGTGGCGATTGAAGCTTGTACTGAATGCGTCGAAAGAATAAAAGCAGAATTACCTGTTTGGGGGAAAGAGTTATTTGAAGGTGAAGGATATCAATGGAAAGTAAACAGCTAACTATTTAATTTATTTTTTATCATGGTAAACATTACACATAAATCATCTACGCTTAGAAAAGCCATCGCAACTGGCATTGTTAAAGTGTCAGATCAAAACACGATAGATGCTATTCAAAATAAATTAGTACCCAAAGGAGATGTTTTTGAATTTAGCAGAGCAGCTGGACTATTAGCCTGTAAAAAAACTTATGAAGTAGTACCTGATTGTCATCCATTGCCCATTGAATACACTTCCATTTCATATGCTATTAATGGTTTAGAAATAACAATAACAGTGGAAGTTCATACAGTGTATAAAACGGGTGTTGAAGTGGAAGCTATGCACGGAGTAATGATCACCGCTTTAACCATGTATGATATGTTAAAGCCCATTGACAAGCATGTTCAAATTTTAAATATACAATTAGCAGAAAAGAAAGGTGGGAAAACAGATATTAAATATGCTTATCCTGATACACTAAAAATAGCAGTGATCACTTGTAGCGATTCAATTAGCAAAGGTGTTGGTGAAGATAAAAGTGGAGAAATTGTAGTAGATCATTTACAAAAGCATCATTTATCTGTTGCAAATAAAAAAGTGATTGCAGACGATTTTGATAGCATCCAAAACGAGGCTAAAAATTTAATTAAAGAAGGGTATCAATTAATTGTATTTACAGGAGGGACAGGTTTGTCGTCTAGAGATATTACTCCAGATGCAATAAAACCCTTAATTGAAAGAGAGGTACCTGGTGTTATGGAAGCCGCAAGAGCGTATGGACAAGAAAGAACTCCCTATGCAATGCTTTCCAGAGGAATTGCAGGGTTTGTTGGAGATAGTTTGATTATTACACTTCCTGGTTCACCTAAAGGCGCAGAAGAAAGCATGAATGCCATTTTTCCATATATCTTACATGTATTCAGGGTCAAAGAAGGGGTGAAACATTAAATTTATTGCGTGAGGAACATCGCACACAGAATGTCTACTTTTATACTAAATCAATTCAAAGTGAACATTTTTGATACTGATAATCAATAGGTTAGTGTATTCAAGATAGATTCATAACCCTGAGGTCACGAGTTCAAATCTCGTTCTCGCTACAACAAAACATTAGAAGTCCTTAGTACATTGATACTGAGGACTTTTTGCTTTATAGACATTTACAATATGTCTTATTTCCATCTTCAAAAGGTATCAATTTCTTTGGTATCAATTCAAAAAAGGAATTGAATCTTGTTTTCTGAAACTCAATGCAGTATTGCGTTGTAGCCAATTAAGTTCATTTCCTTCCAAGCTATTTATTTGTGCTACCTTTTTTTAGCACTAAACAATTTAAAATCAAACGATTATGAAAGTACTATTCTGGCTTTACAAGTCTAGGGTAAACTCCAAAGGTACGTCACCAGTAAAAATGAGAATTACTATTAATGCAGACAGGATTGATTTCAGTACTTCCATTGAAGTGTCAAAGGAAAAATGGGATCAACAAGATCAAAGAGTGCGAGGTATGGACGAATTAGCAATTCAATATAATAATACTCTTTCTACTTTAAGATCTTTAGCATGGGACTGCTACAATAAAAAACTACGTAATAAACAACCCGTCACAGTAGAGCTTATTAAAGCTGAAATATTAGGCAGAGACAAACCTAATTACACAATACTTGAAGCAATAGATTTTCAAGTAGCAAATTTAACAGCCAGGGTTGGAAATGATGTCTCCATAAATACAGTAAAGAAGTACAAAACCATCAAATTAAAAGTGACTGATTTCTTACAAAGTAAATTAAGGCGTAACGATTATTATTTACTGGAGCTTAGTAATAAATTCATTTTTGATTTTGACAGTTACTTAAGGACTGATGGAAAATTATCACATAATGCCGTTGCTAAAAATATGCAACAGTTAAAAAGAGTTATTACAGTCTCTATTCAAAATGAGTGGCTTCCCAAAGATCCATTTCCTAATTACCGTATCACTCCAAAAGAAACTGAAAGAGGATTTCTTTCACTGGAGGAAGTTGAACTTATTAGTAAGGTTGTTTTAATAGAGAGGTTGGATAAGGTGAGAGATGTTTTTTTGTTTTGTTGCTTTACTGGTCTTTCTTACGCTGATGTCTCAAAGTTAAACCCATACCATTTGTTTACAGGAGAAGATGGTCATACTTGGATAAAGATTTCCAGAACCAAAACAGGTACCCAGTCTTTAATACCTGTAATACCTCAGGCACTTTTTATTTTAGATAAGTACAAGCCAGTAATGAATAACGCTAATAGTGAGCTTCTTTTGCCCATTATTTCCAATCAGAATCTTAATAAGTATCTTAAGGAGATAGGGGAAATAACAGGCATAAAAAAGCGTCTTTCAATGCACCTTGGAAGACACACATTTGCAACTACAATTACGTTAAATAAAGGAGTTGATATTGTTTCAGTCTCTAAAATGCTTGGACACAAGAATCTTAAAGTTACTCAAGTGTATGCTAAGACAAGCATGCTAAAAATTTCAGACGATATGAAAAGGTTCTTCAGGAGTGATAGCTAATTATTTAATAATCTCAAGCTGGTTTTGTTCCTTCTTGTGCCTTTTAAGTAACCCTTAATGGTAGGATAGGGCAAACCAGTTTGTTTTGATGCTTCTTTGATACTTGGATAAATAATGTCACTGCTAGTATCAATCACTTTCTTTTCTGTTGGTCTAGGGATCAAACGAAGATCATGTGCATGTTGGATGTTTTCAGCGTGTGTTACCCATTCTAAGTTTTTTGGTCTGTTGTCTAGCTTATTACCGTTGCGGTGGTTAACAAAAGGTTTTCCCATGTGATTGGGTACAAAAGCTGCTGCGACTAGTTTGTGAATGTACTTTGTACTTGTATTACCACCTTTAGATAACCTCACTGTAGCATAACCAGCTCTATCAACTCGTGTAGTTAAATACTTGTGTCCAGTTGTGTTTAAATGTTCAACAACTTTACAGTTACTTAAGTTACTAATTAAGTATTTGCCTTCGTAGCCACTAACTTCCTTCCAAGTTTGTAATTGTTTAATATCCATAATTTTTGTTTTACAACTTAAAAATCCCATGCAACAGATCTGATGCAGTAGCCCTAATAAATGCCCCCCTACCCCCCATAAGTATGATAAACTTTTATAACAACCTTATGATAAGGGTAGGGACAAATATTAGATGATATGCAACGAGTCCTCAGCTATCACCCCTAAGCAGGAAAATCCACTGATCCGTACACTTAGTAAACTTTTGATTCGCTTATCTACCATTTCATAGTTAAGCCAGAGGATTCTTTTGAAGAACAATAGATAAATGTTTACGTCCATACCTCAGGGTGAGTTATACAACACCCTTATTTCAGATCATACACCCCAAAAATAGGGCTGTGGTCTTTTAGCTTCTTCCCAGTATAATCAGTTGTTGCTGATTGCTGTAGTACTGTGTATCTATAAAGCGTATTTTTTATAGATGCCTTTTTACAAGAAAAAAAGACGAAAATCTGATAAGTGAATTAACACCCTGAATTAGGATTAAGCTTGAAACAAGCCCAGATAGTTTTAGGTCTCTTCAGCACAAAGGATGAAGAAAAATATTGTACAAAATTAAGTAGTAGTTCTCTAATAGCCAAATATATCTTGCTTTTGCAAAGAATTTGTATAATGAAATTTGTTATATTAAATTATTGTTAACCAGAGCTAAATTTAAACTTTGGCACGAGTTTTGTTTATCACATGCGTTTGATTAGTGTAGATGTTACAGCTGATAATTAGCACTAATTAATCCAATTAGAATTTTAATGCACCAATACTATTAATATAGCATTCACTAACTGAATTAATTATTTTTTTAAAATTTTACTTAATTAATCAGCGTGTAAAAACAATGATGACTCCCAATTAACTACCCAGTGTAATTTTTAATAGTTGGGTCATACCCCCACTTAGTTATCACAGGCAAACTATTCCTCAGGTAAGAGATTCTCAACTTTTACATTTAACGCAGTAGCGATTAATTTTAAATAGGATACAGAGAAATTAATTTTACCAAGTTCCAGACGGTTTATTTGAGAATAGTCTTTATCGTTGCACTTAAACGCTAAATCAGTTTGAGATAAACCTTGGGTTAGCCTAATAGAGCGTACATTTTCCCCTATTCTTTTTAGGAATTCATCATCTCTATAGTAAGGTTTCCTTTTGGCTTGAATCACAATACAAAAAGAATACATAAGGATAATTTGTCATAGGGATAATTATCCTTATATTTGTTTAACCCCCAGCAGTTCTTTTAATGAAAAAATTAACAAAATGGAGCCTGATACCATTTAAACAGGGGAGTATTCTGAAAATCCTTAAGAGTAGGAGTAACTAATTCAACAAAAATTTATGAAAAAGAAATTTTTACAATTAATGGCATTTACTGTAATTGTTGCTATGATAGCACCAGGATGTGCCACATTATTTGGAAGTACAAAGGCTCAAGTTTACACGAGTAGTGATCCTAAAGGAGCTGATGTTTATGTTAATGGTGTAAGAATGGGTACAACTCCATTTACACTAAATCTAGCTAAAAATCAAGAGTACATGATTGAGTTTAAAAAAGAAGGGTACAAAACAATTGGACAAAAAATTAATTCTAAAGTTGGTGCTGGTTGGGTAATCCTGGATGTTTTAGGTGGATTAGTTCCTGTTGTTATTGATGCAGCTACAGGAAATTGGAAAAAATTAGATCAGGAACAAATTAATATTGCTTTAGAAAAAGAAAATAAATAAGAACAAAAAACAGCCCCTAAGGGCTGTTTTAATATAAATATGTTCTATGAAAAAGAAAGTAATTATTTATTTAGGAGTATTGTTTACACCAGTACTACTGTTGTTACTTCTAACAAAAAAGTAGTTAGCAAGTACTAAAAAGGTATCACAATAAAAATGGCTAAGCATAACACATTGGATATCATAACCCTGAGGTCACGAGTTCAAATCTCGTTCTCGCTACACTTAAAATCAAGGACTTACGTTAAATCGTGGGTCCTTTTTCATTTGTTATGGGTTGTTGCGTGAGGTTCAAATAGTATTAAACCAATGTTAATTCACTTATTAAAATATTTTTTAAAAAATAGGTTTAGTTTAAAAATATCCTAATTCACTTAAAATTATTGTTGTAGCAAAAGTAATCCAAAGCAAAACCGGCAGAATTAAAAATGACACTGTTTTGGTATTTTTCCAGCTTTTGCTAATTATAACTAATGATAATATAAAAATCCCAGCATTACCTACTAAACCTCCATAAGCACTATCAATGGCAAAAGTATAGAAAGGGTATAAACTACACCATATCAACAAGATTGTAATTGTATATTTAATATTGTTAGCTTCTACATTATTAAATCTATTTAAAAACCATCTTGCATAACTCATTAAAATATATAAAAAAATCCATACAGATCCAACTAAAGCACCAGAGGGAACAATATAAGGTTTTTTAATAAATGCGGGATTGTTGGCTTTGTCCCAACCTAATCCAAATACTAAGCAACTGATAATAATTTGAATTAAAATAAATAAACCAAAATTCAAATAGAGTGATTTTCTTGAAGGTTGATTAAATATAAAAGTGTTCATTTTATTTCTTTTAAGATAAATAAAAATACGATTTTTCAATACTATCTAAAAATGACTTTTTAGTATTTTTTACTTTTTTAAAATTTTCCTTTATCATTTTTAATAAATTAACCTGCGTGAGGAAAACACCCCCTGAATTCGACTGAAAACAGTCAATTTCAAACCATTATCCAGCTTCCTTCTTCAAGTTCTGCTTCTAATTCTCCAGCATCCCATCCGCAATAGCCAATAAAAATTTGAATTTCTTCTTTACCTGCAGCCTTGGTATTGATAGCTTCAACTACTTGCTCCATATTGCCACCAAAATAAAGACCATTGGTTATTTCTTTGCCCCCGTCAATGATATCAGGTCGCTTTTGTAATACAAAAAGGTGATCTCTATCAACGGGGCCGCCATCCATGAGTGGAAATGGTTTACTGTGATTGAATTCAATTAATTCATGCAGCGACTTACCAAAGAATTTATTGGTTACAAAACCTATACTTCCGTCTTTGTTATGTTCAGCAATAAGAATGGTGGTATTCTCGAAGAAACTACCATTCAACTCGGCAGTGCTTTTGATATAAATTCCAGCTTTTAAATCCCTCATGGTTTAAATCTTATATCTTATTTTTCAGATATGCCAATATAATTTTTTAATTCAGTTTGGTTTTCTGCTTGCTTTATTAAAAAGTCTGCAACATCTGCTCTATTAATGCCGCCAATATTAATTCCTTTGTATAATTTATTTTCTATTCGGTATTTTTCTGTCAATGCTTTGTCTAATAGCCTTCCTGGTCTAACCACTGTCCAATTCATATTTGATTCAGTTATAATTTCTTCCATTTTAGTTTTGTCGGCGTAAACATCTTTTAACAAGTATTTTAAAAATAATTTTATTAACCAAGAAACATAATTTTTACTATCTCCTGCGCCAAATCCGGTTACAAAAAGAAATGGAACATTTATTTTGTGTTCCCTATTTATCTCCACCATTAATTTTGCAAAATCTGAAAATAGGTTAGTAGCTTTCGTATTCTTGACAGTTCCTAGTGTAACAATGATAGCATCTGCATTTTGGATAGCATTTAATAAGTCGGCTTTATTGGTTGCATCACCAATAATTATTTTTAATGATTTATTCTCTTCTAATTTAATTTCAGATCGAGAAAGGGTCGTAATGTAATGATTTCTATTTAACCCTCTTTTAACTGCTTCTAGACCTATTCCACCAGAGGCTCCAATTATAGTTATATTCATTTTTGTTTTTTTATTCATTTCAATTTTAAAAATATCTAATATCTGCGTAAATGTAGTTTAAAGATTTTTGCTAATTGATTAACCCAAAGTTAATTTAGAGCAGTTCTGTATATTAATTAATGTACTACTCTTAGTATGGCAAAATAAATCCTGAGGTACTGAGCAGAAATCCCTGTTGTGCAAGATGAAAATCAAGGACTTATGTTTAATTGGAAGGCCTTTTATGTATGAGGATAAGATTGGGTCAAAATGGGTCTAAATAATTATATCTTTATTTATGACATTCATACAGCTAATATTGCTTGTTTTACTAATTTGGAGTATTCCCAGTACTTATTTTAGAAGTAAGTTTAGAAAAATTGTTTACCAAACCGATGATTGGAAAATAAATATTAAACCCCTTTTCAAAAAAGAAATCATTGGTTTATTGGGTAATATGTATCCAGAAAATAAAGAGTATCTCAAAACAAGAAATTACTATCGAATATATTTAGCCGTGTATTTGATTTTATTTATTATTTATAAATTTATTCAATAGAAATAATCAATATCATATGAAGCAAGCTCTACTTAATCTATTATTTTCCTTTATTGCTTTTTCTATTGCCTATAGTATGGCACTTTTAACAGGTCTTCAAATTATTCAACAAGCTGTATTCATTGCTTTTCTTATTCAATGGATTTTATTTATACCTGCTTTTTATTTTCAAACAGAAAAGTTTTACGACCTAACGGGAAGTGTAACCTATATTACCATTGTCAGTTATGTAAGCTTTCAAAGCTATATTTTAATGGATGTCAATATTGGAAGCATCCTACTAGCTTCTTGTATTATACTTTGGGCAATTCGTTTAGGTAGTTTCTTATTTACTAGAATTCATAAAGCAGGAGAAGATAAAAGGTTTAAACACATTAAACCCTCGCCAACAAGGTTCTTCATGACATGGACTTTGCAAGGAATGTGGGTTTCTATATGTTCAATGTGTGCCTTAACAGCCATTGCAAGTAAAAATGGGGTAATACATAATGGTTATTTTTATGGTGGTATGGCTGTCTTTATTTTTGGATTAATAGTGGAGATAATCGCCGATTGGCAAAAGTCTACATTTCGTAAAAATCATGAAAATAAGGATCAATTTATCAGTCATGGGCTCTGGTCATACTCAAGACACCCAAATTACTTTGGTGAGATTACATTATGGTTGGGCATTTCTATTATGTCCTTTTCTTCATTATCAGGTTGGCAGTATATCACTTTAATCTCTCCTCTATTTACATATTTGTTACTTGTTTATGTTAGTGGTGTTAGAATTTTAGAAATCTCAGGAATGGAGAAGTGGGGGCATTTAGAGAACTATCAAAAATATATAAACAAAACGCCTTCTTTATTTCCATTTTCTAATTTATTTAAAAATAAATAAAACTCATTTAAAGATGCAAATAAAAATTATAAAACAAATACTGTTCTTTTTTCTAATTTTCTTCTACCTTTTTGCAGGGTATAATCACTTTGCTAATCCTTCTTTTTATTTTCCAATCATACCGCCTTATTTAGCTGCTTGGGCTAATCAGATAAATATTATTTCTGGTCTAGCTGAAATAATATTAGCACTACTATTAATACCCAAAACTACTCGCGCAATAGCTGTAAAGGGTATTATAATTTTGTTAATTGTATTTATACCAACACATATTTATTTTATTCAAAAAGGAACTTTTACTTTAGGATCATTCACAATTACACCAATATTATCCTATGTGCGTTTATTTATAGGACAACCTATTTTAATATTGTGGGTATGGTGGTCAAGTAAATTTTAGAGTAGACTCATATTTAACTTAAAAATCTTTTCTGGTTCTCATTTGTAGGAAGCATGCATGTTACTTTTTTGCCAAATAATGAGTATCTATTTTTTGCAATGAGGTTATACATACCATCTCTTAAAAATTTAGGCAGAAAGCTAGTATATTTGAAAATATGTGGCCAGCCTTTAATTTGTTTTGCAATTTCAATAATGGCGTCTGATTTATAAAATACAATCCCATTTTTTATAAAGACTACCGATTCACTTTCGTCCATAAGATTATATTGACGTATAATATTTTCACCAGCATTTGTTTGACTTGCAGCAAATTTTAAGTTATTATTTTTATCGTACTTAATTAAAAATGAAACTGTATGGGTGCATAAATTACATACACCATCAAATAATATAACATTCATTATGCTATTGGTTTATTCTTTGTATTTCTTAAACTATATAAATAGAAAGATATAATAGAGAATAAAAAACCAATCAAAATAATGATGTAATTCATGGGTTTATCTATAGTTAAAGACATTCTTATTAGAATGGTTGTAATAATAAAACTTGCGTTTCTGAAAATTGTAAAAAAGGAAAAATGATAAGTGAAGGATATTAATAGTAGAAGTACGTCTACAAATATCATAATTGAAAAGAAATCTGCATAAAATACAGTATTCGGATTGGGGTAGTTTTGATTTAATTTTAAAGCCTCCCACATGGCAGTACCCCAAACATAAAAACTACTAATACTAAGTAAAAATAAAATTAAAATCATACTTAGTGATACTAATTTTTTTATATTGATAAAATTAGTTAGCTCATTAATAATATCTGATTTTCGATTACTTTGATAAATTTTATAGTACAAAATAGTAAGGCTTAACATAATTAAGGATGCCAATAAGTCATATAGTAAACTAATAAATTCAGGGTTATTAATATTAATTAAATTTCTTAAGTCAAGGTCTGCTATATCATGAAAAAAACTTCTCAAAGTTATTAGGGTAATGACTTCAAATTGCTTACCCACAAATTCAGAAATTGATTTTGGAATGATAATAACAAGCAGAAATACTTCGTAAAACAATATAAAACTAAAAGGAGTATATATGGCCTTTAAATAGCTGTGCTGAAGACTTTTAAAATATAAAAAGTTATTTCCTAAAAAGATGATAAATAAATGAACAAGAAAAGCAAATACTGCTATACGGAGAATGGATAACTCTACTTTTCTAACATTATTAGTATTGAAATATTTATCAAAATAATTACCAGTTTTTTGTAATAAATATTTCATGCTACATTATTTTGCTTTTATCTTTCGCCTCTAAATTTATTTAACGCTAGTATAAAGGCTATCCCAAATAAAAGGGTAATGAAGGCAGCAAAATAGGGTATAATTTCAATCATTTTTGATTATTTATTAATTTTAAAAGTATAGCGAACCCTAAAATTGAGGGTACCCATAAACCAATAAAAATACCTGCTTCTTTTTCTCCTTTAAACCATAAATATTCCGAGAATATTAATGACAAGAAGGCTGATACTAGCATAAGTATATCAGATAATGTGAACTTTTTAAACATATTTATTTATTTGGTGTATTGTAGATTAATGTAATGTATAATTTTTAGTTAACAATTTCTAAATTAATTAATAAGTTAGATAATTGATCAGTATCAATCTCATTTGAATTTTATCAAGAGATTATTTGCATATATTTAACAATTTTGTTTATTTAGATGCTCAAAATATGACCTAAATCTTACACAATTGACATATTTTATATACGAATAGTATTGAAGATTATATACGAATAGTATTGAAGACTAGATCTTCTAAATATTTTATAATTTCTTTTTCATCCTTAGACTTTGAAAAATCCGTAAGGGAAGGCAGATGGTTCATGAAAAAGTTCTGTAGATGTGCCATTTCAATGATAGTAGAGGCCAATGAATGTGGATATTTATATTTTGGATTATATTCTAAAATTATTTCACCAATAGCATTGCATAAATCTTTATAGGGTTTAAAAAATTGTTGCTTATTATCTTTACCAACATGGTTTGTTAAATAGGCTTTAGAGCCTTCTGCTATGAGTATTTGATGTAATTTAGATTCATCTACATGTCCTGTAGTAATATCGTCTTCTACATTAGTAGATAAAAGTGTAATCACTTTTTTTAATTTTACGGTAGGGTCTTTAATATTATTGGTTTGATAGTTCAATTGAAATTGTATCCAGCCCCAATACCATGAAATAATATAAACTAATAGTTTATGCTTATTTTCAAAATATCTGTAAACACCAGCTTCAGTAGTTCCAATAGATTCTGCTAATTTTTTAAATGTAAATGCTTCAAAACCATTATTATGTATTAATTGAATACTGTGTTTGATTATATTCTTACCTAATTCCGACTGTTCCGGGTCCCTTAAAAATAGGGAAGGGTTCATTTTTATTTGTAATTCTAGCTTCATTTTAGTGGGTCAGCCCCTTTTTTTTACAAAAATAGTTAAAATATTTACAATTATTTATGATAGTAATACTATTATTTAAAATAATATTACTATTTTTGTGCTATAAATTTAAAATTATGAGTCAAATGAACATTTTTAAGCATTTAAAAAATGACCTACCTGCAAGTATTGTCGTGTTTTTTGTAGCAGTTCCTCTATGTTTAGGGATTGCCTTGGCTTCTGGCGCTCCTTTGTTTGCCGGAATCATAGCAGGTATAGTGGGTGGTATAGTTGTAGGAATGGCGAGTGGGTCTCCTTTAGGGGTAAGTGGGCCAGCTGCAGGTTTAGCCGTTATTGTATTAACGTCTATTGCCAGTTTGGGTGGTTCCTACCAAGCTTTTTTAACAGCCGTTGTTTTAGCAGGTATTATTCAGTTGGCATTAGGATATGCTAAAGCTGGATTTATTGCTTATTTTTTCCCAAGCTCAGTTATTAAAGGTATGCTTACAGGTATTGGGTTATTAATTATATTGAAACAAATACCGCATGCATTAGGTTGGGACAGAGATGTGGAAGGTGATGATGCTTTTTTACAAGCAGATGGTCAAAATACTTTTTCTGAAATAATGAGAGCCTTTGAATATATAACACCAGGAGCATTATTAATTGCAGGTGTATCACTTGCAATATTAATTTTATGGGATACAGTACTAACTAAAAAACATAAAATATTCCAACTTATTCAAGGTCCAATAGTGGTGGTTATATTAGGTATACTATTCAACCTTGCTTATATTAATGGAATTTTACCGTTTAGTTTGAATGAAAAACAAATTGTATCTGTTCCAGTGCCTAATTCTATGTCAGATTTTTTCGGCCAATTTACATTACCTGATTTTTCAGCAATAAGTAATTTTGAAGTTTGGAAAATTGCGATTGTACTAGCAATAGTAGCAAGTTTAGAAACTTTATTATGTGTAGAAGCTACAGATAAATTGGATCCAGATAAAAGAGTTACGCCTACTAATAGAGAATTAAAAGCACAAGGCTTGGGTAATATTGTTTCTGGATTAATTGGAGGTTTGCCAGTGACTCAAGTGATTGTAAGAAGTTCAGCTAATATTAATTTCGGAGGAAAAACTAAATTATCTACAATTTTACATGGGGTTTTCTTATTAATTAGTGCCATATTTATAGCAAGCTTATTAAATCTAATTCCATTAGCATCCTTGGCTGCCATATTATTCATGGTGGGTTATAAGTTAGCAAAACCAGATCTTTTCAAACAAATGTATAAATTGGGTTGGGAACAATTTATTCCATTTACTGCAACTGTTGTAGCCATTATTGCAACAGATTTATTAAAAGGCATTACAATTGGAATTTTATTTGGTATATTTTATACACTAAGACATAGCTACAGAAATTCACATCATGTAAAGGATAATGTAAGTGATCAAAATGGAAAAACTGTCCATCACATGGTACTTGCTGAAGAAGTTTCTTTTTTCAATAAAGCAAGTTTATTAAACACTTTTGAATCAATCCCTGCTAATAGTAAAGTAATCATTGATTGCACTAATTCTAAATCAATTGCTTATGATGTAATTGAAATTATTAAAGATTTTGAATTAAACGCAAAAACAAAATCAATAGAAGTAGAGAAAATAAATTTTAAGCCATAATATGTCAATAAATAAACGGTTTATTTTACTGGCGGGGCTTTTGGGTGTGATACATTTATCTGTGATGGGTCAATCCAATGATTTAGGAACTTGGATTATTTATTTTGGGAATCAAAAAATAAATGATAAGTGGAATATACAATCCGATTTTCAATATCGTGATTATCGTTTTTTGAGTCAAAGAAATCAATTACTAGCAAGGGCAGGCATTGGTTATAATCTAAAACAGAATAATCATAATATACTTTTAGGCTATGCTTATATCGCTACAGATATTTATGATCAATACAATATTAGTAACGGCACTAAAGTCGAAAATAGAGTTTATCAACAGTATTTATATAAAAATAATATAGGTACAAATTCTTTAACGCATCGCTTCCGCATAGAAGAACGCTTCTTTCCCAATGAATTTGGCTTAAGAGGGAGGTATTTTATTTCGTTATTAAAACCTTTATCAAAAACAAATGGCGGCGGAAGCAAAACATACTTGTCTTTATATAATGAATTATTTGTTGATATTAAAGGCGCTCAATTTGATCGAAACAGAATTTATACCGGTATAGGTTTTGGAATTAATGAGTCGTTAAGAGTTGAGACGGGCTATATGATTCAGGCGCAGAAAAATATTACTAGAGGCCAACTTCAATTTATTTTATTTAACAACCTGCCTTTTAAAAAACAAAATCAAAAAAAAGTATAATTCAAAAAAATTAAAATTATTAATATGAAAACATTAACTAAAGAAATGCAAAATGCCATAACACCTTCTATGGCGCTGAATTTATTAAAAGAAGGTAATAAACGCTTTGTAAATAATTTAAAAATAAATAGAAACTTATTACAACAAGCTAATGAGACATCAGATGGTCAACATCCGTTTGCAGTAATCCTAAGTTGCATTGATAGTAGAACTTCTGCTGAATTAATTTTTGACCAAGGCTTAGGAGATGTTTTTAGTGTTAGAATTGCGGGCAATATTGTCAATGAGGATATCTTGGGAAGTATGGAATTTGGCTGTAAGGTAGCTGGTGCAAAAATTATTGTGGTATTAGGGCATACAAAATGTGGAGCCATAAAGGGTGCTTGTGATAATGTTGAATTAGGTAATTTAACAAGTCTTATTTCTAAAATTAAACCTGCGGTAGACCAAGAAATGTCTACCACTCAAAATAGAAATTCAGGTAATGCTCACTTTGTAGAAAATGTGGCTGAATTAAATGTGAGTTTGTCAGTAAAAAATATTTTACTGCATAGCCCCATTATTGCTGAAATGGTAAAAAACAATGAAATAGGAATTGTAGGAGGTGTACATGATATTAGCACTGGAGAAGTTAAGTTTTTTGAATAGCGTCTTTTAGCCATATGTTGAGTAGCCACAAACAATAAGGACCTGCATTAAATTGTAGGTCCTTTGTTATTTTTTCCTGAAATTTGCATCAATGGAGAGAATAAATATTGATAGAGTTATAGAAATGGCCTGGGAAGATCGTACTCCTTTTGAGGCCATCACTTTTCAATTTGGTTTATCTGAAGCAGATACCATTAAACTAATGCGTTCCGAACTAAAGCGAAATAGTTTTAATCTTTGGCGTAAAAGAGTTAATAGTGGAGTGAGTCAGAAACATGCCATGAAAAGAACTGCCGATATTAAAAGGTTTAAATGTTCAAGGCAAAAAGCTATTTCAATGAATAAGATAAGCAAAAGATAATCTTATTAAGGTGCAAACTTCTTTATTAAATTTCTTAATTTATTAACATTTACTATTGTAAAATTCCTTAAATTCATATAAAAAGGATATGCCACTTGCCCCCAAATCAAGTGCTTTAGGTTTAACTACTTATAAGGGTAGTTGGTCACCACAGTTAACTAAACATTTGCTGAATCGCACTATGTTTGGCGCCAAAGCATCTGATATTGATTACTTTACTTCTAAGGGTTTATTGGCAAGCATTGATGAATTGTTGAATGTTCAAACAATTTCCATTCCACCTCCACTTAACGATTATAATTCTACCGCTTTTACAGACCCCAATGTGTTAGCGGGTAAAACTTGGGTAAATGATGTATCTACCGATGGCACCATTAATAGCTATCGCCGCAGTACGTATAAGAAATGGTTGATGAGCGTTTGGGTAGGCCAGGAAAGAAATATTCGTGAAAAACTAACCCTTTTTTGGAGCAACCATTTTAGTACAGAAGCAGATACGGTGGTTTATGGTTCCATGGTATATAATCATCATCAGATACTAAGAAATAATTGTGTAGGCAATTTTAAACAAATAGTTCGTGCTGTCACTACAGACCCTGGCATGTTAAGATATTTAAATGGCTATCTAAGTACTAAAACCGCACCAGATGAAAATTATGGGAGAGAGTTACAAGAATTGTTTACGGTTGGAAAAGAGGGGGGAGCTAAATATAGTGAAGAGGATGTAAAAAATGCTGCCAAAGTTTTAACGGGTTGGAAAATTGATACCAATTTTATTACAATATTTGACAGCACAAGGCATGATACCACCAATAAAACCTTTTCTTCTTTTTATAACAATACTATTATTACCGGGAAAACAGCTGCAAATGGTGCTTTAGAAACAGACGAGTTGTTGACTATGATTTTTCAAAAACCTGAAGTAGCAAAATTTATATGCCGAAAAATTTATAGGTATTTTGTCTATTATAATATTGATGATGTTGTAGAAAAAAATATAATTACTCCACTAGCCAATGCTTTTATTGCTAATAATTTTGAAATTAAGCCAGTATTAAAATTACTTTTTTCCAGTGAACATTTTTATGATGCATTGTATATTGGATGTCAAATAAAAAGCCCTACAGACCATGTTATTTCTTTTCTAAGGCAATATGAAATTACATTTCCGCATGCAGTGACCGATTATGCCGATGCCTATTATTTGTATAATTATATGGTCAATCAACTAACTAGTATGGGGCAGAACCCTGTTGACCCTCCTAATGTTTCAGGCTGGCCAGCCTATTATCAGGCTCCAGAATATAATGAGCTATGGATTAATGCAGATACCCTGCCCAAGCGTAATAAGTTTACAGATTTAATGATAGAAACCGGCTATACTAGAAACGGAAAAAAAATTATTGTAAATACAGTACAGTTTGCAAAAACGGTTTGTTCAAATCCTTCTGATCCCAATATATTAATAGATAGTCTTTTTTCATTTTTAATTTCAACTGATATATCAGTTGCTTTAAAACTAAGTTTAAAAACTCAAATTTTATTAACAGGCCAAGCATCGGATTACTATTGGACGGAAGCTTGGAATACCTATAATACTAACCCTACTACTATCAACTATAACATTGTCAATACCAGGCTCAAGGCTTTATTAAAGTATATTATGAATTTGCCAGACTATCAATTACAATAAAATGGAAAGGAGAAAATTTATAAGAAATAGTTTAGCCTTAGTGGCACCCACTATGATTAGTGGTAATCCTATAAATATTTTACAGGACCATCCTTTATTAAATACAGCCCTTCTTTCCACTTCTAACACAGACAAAGTGCTTGTTATTGTTCAATTGAATGGAGGAAATGATGGATTGAATACAGTTATCCCCTTAAGTGCTTATGATAATTATTATAATGCTCGAACTAATATAGCTTTACCAGAAAATAAGGTTTTAAAATTAGTAGGAAATAATGCAACAGGTATTCATCCCTCAATGACTGCCTTTCAAAATTTATTTACGGAAGGCAAGTTAAATATTGTGCAATCGGTGGGGTATCCTCAGCCAAGTTTTTCTCATTTTAGAGCTACTGATATTTGGATGTCTGGTTCAGACAGTGATCAGTATTTAAATACAGGTTGGGCAGGTCGTTATCTAAATTATCAATACCCCAACTATCCCGATGCCTATCCAAATAGCACCAACCCAGATCCTATCGCTATTCAAATTGGTTCTTTAGCAACCCTTACTTGCCAAGGGCCAGCGGTTAATATGGCATTGAGTATTTCTGATCCAAGTTCTTTTTATAATTTAATTGAGGGAACAGATTCAACGGTGGCCAACACCAATGCTGGCTATGAACTTAGCTTTTTGAGAACTATTGCCAAGCAGACCAACCAGTACACCGTAAGAATTAAACAAGCTTCTGATAGTGTTACACAGCAGGTAACTTATCCAAATAATAGCTTAGCTGCTCAATTAAAAATTGTTGCTAGATTAATTAAAGGGGGTTTGCAAACTAAAGTATATATGGTTAATTATGGTGGCTTTGATACCCATTCAGGACAAGTGGTTACCACTGATACTACTACAGGCACGCATGCTAATTTATTAAAAGTACTATCGGATGCTATAGCAGCATTTCAGTCAGATATGTCGGGCTTAGCAATTGAAGATCGTGTTATTGGTATGACTTATTCAGAATTTGGAAGAAGAATAAAATCAAATGCAAGTGGTGGTACCGACCATGGGTCTGCCGCTCCTTTATTTTTATTTGGTAAAAATGTAAGAGGGGGTGTTTTTGGAGATAATCCAAGTATTCCAACTGCGGCAACTTCCAATGACAATGTTCCTTACCAATTCGATTTCAGATCGGTGTACAATACAATTTTACAAAACTGGTTTTGTGTTTCATCGACTGCCGAAATTGAAATTATGTTAAAACAGTTTCCAACCATCCCCTTGATAAATTCAAGTGTATGTGGTATCAATGATAAAAATTCAATTTTTGCTAAAGAATCACTTATATATAACTACCCAAATCCTTTTACCAACATGACCAAGATTGAGTTTAAAACCAATGGCGGTCAAACTTCATTGCAATTATTAAATGGGGAAGGGACTGTGATACAAATATTAGTAGAAGCGAATTATAGTTTTGCTGGAACCAATAGTTATAATTTATATGGGGCAAGCTTGTC
>Ga0214919_10003336_pt1 | contig 24342 bp, 20 predicted proteins | sample LL1503_MetaG_FD_177994 | JGI IMG/M metagenome (GOLD analysis project Ga0214919, IMG submission 177994) | Freshwater microbial communities from Lake Lanier, Atlanta, Georgia, United States - LL-1503 | ecosystem: Environmental > Aquatic > Freshwater > Lake | place: USA: Georgia | collected... | reverse complement strand
ATCTCCAGTATAAAATGATCCAGTTAACATATAATAACAATTATCACAAGCTTGTGATTCTGTTTTATTTAAAGCATTTACATAAGCATTTACAAAAGATGAATCTTGGCTATTAACTATAGTATTACCACTTTGATAGATTGATATATTTGGAGCAGGATAATCAATTATTGTAGATGGAAAATTTATATTTTTAGCTATTGTTTTTTTCAATAAATTTTGTATTTCAGAATGATAAGATGATATATCTTGATGAGATAAACCAAAAAAGGCTACATTATTAGCAAAACTATTAGTTCCACCAGCTGGTTTAGGAAAAGTATTTATTATATTTTCACTAGTTTGATAAGGCGCAGGAGGACTTTGAGTTTTATTTTTATTATCTGCTAATATTATTCCATAAGGATTAAAATCATCTAATCCTCGAACTCCAGCGGTTATAAATGAATACGGTTTCTCATGCACATCAGTTTCTTCTAAGAAAAATCCAATATTACCAGGAGAGCTTTCACTACTCCAAAGAGCAAATTTTCTTGAAGCTGCATATCCCATTCTAAATCCACTTTCTAGATAATTTTCATTACTAAAAAGCATTTGAACATCAGCAGGAGAACTATTAAAATTTTCTAATAAAAATGAACTTGTCCACTCTCCAGTAAATTGAATTGGATGATTAGGAAAACTTAAATAATGAGTATTATTTGAATTTAAAACTTTATATCCACTCTCACTTTTATTAACTGTGCCAACAAAAGTTCCACTAAAATTTGCGTTTTTTAAATCGTAAAAATTATTTCCTGTAAAATTATATCCAGATTTTAATATCCAAATATTTTTAAATTTGTTCCAAAGATTATACTCTTTTAATCCAACTACAAAATTACTAATGTCTTCTCTAATATTAAAATTTGATATTTGCGCCCTATTTATATAACTCAAGGCATCTGAATCTAAGATAGTAACAGAATTATTTGGACAAGGCAACGACATAGTAATATCATAATTACAAGAATCACAGTTTATATTGTTTAATATATTATTTTTTAAATTATTGACTTGAACTTCAGCATCACAAGTATTTTTATCTAAGTTAACATATCCACTATTTATTCCAGTAACATTTCCAGTAAAATAACAATTACTATCATAAAGTTTTGGTTTAATATCAAGTGATGCTCCACTTTTTCTAATTATAAAATCAATTGGTAATACTCCAGGATTAGAAATTGTAAAATTCATTCCACTTATAAAATTTATTTCAGTACCACTATAATTGTAACTATAATTTGTATAAGCAGCTAATTTTAGTTTTCTTGGAATTTGGCTGTTTAAATAACCTGCGCCTGATGCATAAAATTTATTATCTAAAGCCGCTGTGAAACCAGAAAAATTTATAACTAATGGTATTGTATTGGCTATACATTGAGAAAATATTTCTCCAGATGTTTTGAGTTTTATATCTACATAAAAACCAGTTTCACCAATTCCAGTCGCTTCTACATTTATATTAAAGAATCCACTTCCACTGCTTGTTGTTAATGGAAGATATTTATTTGGAGTCAAAAAAGGAATTGTATAACACTCATTATCTTCATTAAAAATTTTCCAAGAAGCTAACCAGGGATATTTAACATCATCGTTAGAATAATATAAATAATCAGAATCTATAGCAGAAGTATAATCTGCAATCACCCATTTATTTCCTGACCAAGCAATTTCTTGAGTTATAGGATTATTTTTTTTGTATTTTAATTTATTATTGTAAGTTGTGTATCCAGTATAACTTCCATTGATTGAAGTTGGATTAGCTGAAGTAAGTGTTACTTTGCTTATTGAATTTTCTGTTCCAGTAAAAGGCACTTTTATTCCATTTACTATTACTCCGTAACTTATACCAGTATATAAAGTTGTTAATGGCTGTGCGTAGTATCCAAATTGATTATATAAATTATTATAATATGAATTTAAAGGTTGACCGCTCCATAATAAACCAGTTAAAGTACTAAAACCAGAATAAACTGGATCTAAACAAGAACCTGTATAAGTTTGAACTATTTGTTTCGAAGGTCTATTAAGGTTCATAATTAACTTTGACTAGTTTTACTTAATAAGCCTCCTGGACGTTTTTGTTCAATAATTGTAGATATAACATTCTGCTTAATCAATTGAGTAAATTCTTTCATATTCTTTTCTTTGGCTGCTTTATTAGAGTTTTTATTTTCATCATTTTGATCTGATGAATTAGAATTATCTTGAGAATTTTCTGTTGTTTTTCCGTCAGCTTCCATACTTATTTGAATTGTTATATTATTAGTATCTCCAGCAGAAGATGTTTGTTTATCTTTTTGATTTTTTAATGTTTCATTTAAATCTGCAATTGCAGTTGTTAATATATCTACATTTAAACTAGATTCTGTTCCGCCACCTAATATTGAATTTCCAACTTGTCCTCCATCAGCAAAACCTCTAACTTGACCATTATTTAATTTTTCAAAAAATCCAGTACCATATTTCTTTACTGCATTTTTATTAACAACAAATTCACCACCCATTAATAATGCTGGAATATCATCCTCTGCCATTCCTCCACTTGCAAAGCGAAATCTATTACTTGTTGTTAATCCAGAACTTGTTCTACCAGAAGATGATGCATAAGAAGTTCCGCGACCTTTTAATACATTTTGTAGCATTGGTGAACCAATTGCGCCAGCTCCTAGCATTCCTAGCATTGGTAAATTTTTAGAAGAGAATAAACTACTAAATCCTCCAGATTGTTGAGCTCCACCATAAAGACTAGTTATTGCTCCATAATTGCTTCCTAAAGCGCTAGATGTTCCTCCCATGCCTCCTGGCATAGCAAATGCACTAGCTTTTGGTCCAAGAAGTCCACCGCCCATTCCACCACCAAATCCCATCATTGCTCCACCAGCTATCCCCATAATAGCACTCATCCATGCACTTTGTAGCATTTGTTTTTGTTGTCTATTATAAGCATCTAATTCTTTTGCATAAGCTTGTTGTGCTGATACCATTGTTGCTGTATTTTGATTATAACTATCCATTAAATATCCAACGTAATCTTTATAATCAACTTCTTTTTGCATTCTTTCTTGATTTTTAATGCTATCTGTATCTGATAAAGCGTAATTACTTAAATTTGGATCAACATTATTTTCACCTTTTAATTGATTAATATAAGCATCTAAAGCATTTAATCCAGCTTGCATATCTTTAGTATTTAGTCCAGATGTATTTTCTGCTCCAGTTACAGCAAATTCATTATTAAAGTTTTTAGAGAATCCACCGCCATCTGCCATACCTCTTGTTGCTCCAGCATTTAAAGAATGTAAAAATCCAGGGCCATAAGCTTGTTGAAGTGATTTGACTGCTCTTTGATTTAAAACAAATTCTCCTTTAGAAAGTACTGCTGGCACATCATCAACTAATCCAGAACCGCTATTTACATATCCTCCACCTGCGTAACCTTTTACTAATCCACCTCTTGAAAATCCAAGTAGTGATCCTAAACCCCCTCCTCCACCCATACCACCAAGAGCACCTTGAAATTGACCAAAAATTGCTCCCATGAATAATTTAGTTGATATTTGAGTGGAAATTTGTTGAATTTGTTGTAAGACTTGAATTGCAAAATTCTTAAATGCATCACCAGCACTTACAGTACCAGAAGCAAAACTTTGGAAAGCGTTAGAGAATGATTCCTGAATATTATTTGCAACACTAACAGCTGAAGTATTTAAATCTTGAAAAAATTGAGTTCCATTATAACTCATTGCATTAACAAAATTTGTTGCAATACCAATTGCGGGATTATATCCTTCTTTACGAGCAGCATTTTGTTGTCTTTCTAATTCTTTATTTGCATATTCTACAGAAGTTAGATATCCATTAGCAAGATCAACAAGATCATTCATATGAGCAATTTCATCTGTTCTGAATTTCTCTCTTCTTTCTGCTAATTCATTATCTCTTGAATGTAAATCATTTAATTTTTGTTGTTTTTGTAATGTAGTTAAAGTTTTGTCATCTAAAATTGCAGCATCTCTTGCAGCATTTTGTAAAGCAGTATCTAAATTATTAGCTTGCATTGCTGAATTTTTAAAGTGTTCTTCAGCTTGCGTGCTTAATTTTGATACATCATCTAGGTTAAGATTTTCTTTAATATTTTTTATATTTTCTAAGAAAAGTGACGAATTACTTGATCTGCCAGAACTAGTTGGTTTATAATCTCCTCCAAATCCTCCTGGTAGAGCATATAAATTAGATTCAATTGCTCCATTATTTTTAGCAACATATGGGCTATTACTAATTACTGCACCAGTTTGAGTTGTTGGTTGTCCAGTAATAGTAGAAGTATTTTGTGGAGGAATTCCATTTATAGCATTAGCTAATTCTTGTAGATTATTAATTTTGATACCTTGAGAACTCAATTGTTGATATATATTAGATACAGTTGTATCAATATTAGGTATATTGACAGCTTGAGCATTAATTGCTTCATCTTGTTTTGCATAATTTTGTATTTGAGTTTTTGCTATTTCAGATATTTTTGCTGGATTAAGATTTTGACCAATTGATGATAAATATTTTCTTAGGTCTGCTTCTAAACCAGCTTGAGCTGTATCTAATAATCCTGTCTGACTAAGATCTCTTGGACCAATTCCAAGTTGCTTTAATTGATCTAACATTCCTAAAGCGCCTCTTCCTCTAACTCCAATATCAGTAGAGCCCAAATTCATTCTCGCATAATTAAATTCTTGCGTTTTATTTTGAAATGCATTTTGTTGATAAGTTTGTATTCCTCCAGCAAAAGAAATTGCTTGTTGAACTCGCAATAATTTTTCTCGTGCAGCATATTCTTGATCAGACAATCTTTTACTATTTGCAGTTGTTGAATCTAAAGCTTTTAATTTATTAGATGCGTCATTTGTATTTCTAGATAAGTCAATTAATTGATTCCCAACAGATTTAGCTTGATCTGCAAGATCTTTATTTGCATTATAATTTTCAAAATAACCTTGAGCTAATTCTTTAGCTTGTCTAGATAATTCATCAAAATTTGTTATTCCTTTCAGTTTATTAATATTTGTTTCTAATTCATTTATAAACTTACTTATTTCTGGATTTGGTCCTGAATTTGCTCTGAAATTAGCTATTTCTGGTCCTGCTAAATTATTTAAATTTCCAGTTATTTTTTCAGTAATTTGTAATTTTGATCTTTCATATTCAGCATTTTTAATAGCATCATCATATTGTTTTGATACATTTAATTGAGTAAATTCTCCAAATAAATCTTTTATAGATTCTAAAAAAGTTCCACGGCGACTTTGAATTTGTGCAGTAATATTTACTATATTAGTTTCACCTTCAGAAAATATTCTATTTGTTTCAAGTATATTATTTTCTAAATTATTTAAGAATTTTTTAGCTAAATTTTTTACTGTAGCAATATTTATTCCTTCTTCATTTCCTAGCGTATCTTGAACTTTTGATGTATCAACTAAACTTTCTATATCAAGTGCATCAAATACTTCTTTTACATTTTTAACTTTATCTTTTAATCCAATGATTAAATCATCTCTAATTTTTTTAACTAATTGTTTTTCGTTTAAATTTCTATTTCCATAACTATTTGTCTCTTGTTTTACATATTCAGAGATTGTCTGACCATTTGGTAATTTTAAAGTTGGTAAATTTTTAATTTGATTTTGATATTTTTCTTGTATTTCTTTTGAAACTGGTAATGGACGATTTATTTCTGCTTGATATCCTCCTTGTGGATAAGGAGTAAATGGATTTGAAGCATCAATAGTTGTTGCAGCATAGCGATATGCTTTTGTAAGAAATTTAGGTTTTCCAGCTTCTTCTTTTTGTAATATAGATGCATTTAGTTCATCATATTGCTTTTGCGATGCTTCTGTTGTAATAACTCCAGTTTGTATTTCTTGGACTCTTAACATATTGCCTTCGCTTAAGGCTTTTAATATTGCATCTCTTGTATCTTTTGGTAAATTAGATAATGTAGCTATTTGAGCAGATTGTAATTTTTGTATTTCTTGACTAGATACTCTTATATTACCAGTATATGCTTCATTTAATTTTTCTGATATTCCATTAAATCTACTAAATGTATCATTTAAAGAATTTAATTTTTCTTGAGAAAGTTGTATTTGTTTTTCTAATTTTTTAAATGGTTCTTCATCTAATTGTTTTTGAACATCTATAAAAGCCATTGTTGCGCCAACAAGCCCGCCAATAATTGCTCCAGGAGCTCCTCCAAGAGCAGCTCCAGTTGTGCCATAACTTACAACATTTCCAATACCAGTAGTTATTCCTCTTCCAATTATATTTTCTTCTGGTAAGTAAGAATTTATTCCTCCTGCGATAGTAGGGGCTAAAATTGAAGCAGCCAATGCTCCAGTACCTGTTCTTCTATTTGCATAATTTGGAATAAATCCTTTAGCTGCTCCAGATTTTCTGGCAGAAAATACATCTTTAAATCTAGCAATACCTTGACTTAAACCATTTGGCTCATCTTTTGTATTGTATACTCCAAGACCCATAGGATTTTGTGAATTAGATAATCTTGAATCTTGCCCTACTCTAACAGAAGATGGAGATACTCCAGAAGAAATTTCTCTCATCATAGAAGCTGTTAATGAAGAATAATTAGGAATAAAACCAAAAGATTTATTTATATTATTACTTTTAACAAATTGTTTAACTGAAGCTTGACGATTAGCTAAATCCTTTTCATTTCCACTAAATATTTCTTTTCCTAAAACTCCAGATGCAGATATAATTTTTTCTGCCATGCTTTTTCTATTTCCAGCACTACTATCATTAATTTTAAAATCTGCAAGTGGAGTATTATATCCAAACAATTTTTTAAGTTCTGGATTAGAAGATAAAACATCAAAATTTACTCCCTCTACAGCAGCACTTTCTGCTCCAAGTGCAAGCCCCATTCCAACTTCAAATGCTGCTCCAGCTGCTGCTCCTAAAGCTCCAGCTGCTCCAGGAGTTCTTTTGATTGCAGATATTACAGTAGGACCAGCAGGAACAGAAGCTGGTGGTTTAATTGAAGAAGCATATTTTATTGTACCAGTTGCGACACCTTTTTCAATTTCTTGATAAACATCTCTAATTCCTGTATCAGATCTTGAACCATAAGTGCGTACTGGCCATTTTACAGTAAGTCCATTATCAAAAGTATATGATCCTATTGGAGAAGTCATTCCTCCGTGAGGAACTAACATTGTAGCAATACCATTTGCATCTAATATAGATGTTGTTTTAACTTTTGCTGCTAATGCTTTTTCAATTTCAGATTTACTCGCAGTTAATCCTGTATTCCCTATTTCAAATTTTTTACTATCTCCTATTTGTTTAAATCTACCTTCATTTTGTCTGATTATAGCGTTCGAAGCTGTAGCAAAATTTGGTATATATCCCATTGCAGCATATGGATTAAATCCTAATTTACTTTGAAATGCTTCGGCATAATTTTTTCCAGCACTACTTCCTTGAGGAGGCATAATAGCTGGTTGACTCATTCCTGGAAATTGTTTTACTTGTTCTGCTTTATTATAAACTACTTGTCCTGCCCCAGGAATATTCATTCTTGAAATTGCGCCTGGTTTATATCCTCCAAGATATGCTCCGTAAACTTCGGTTTGTTCTGCTGAAGAGAAATTAGGAATAAATCCACCACTTTTTGCTGAAATTTTTCCTCCAACAGAAGTTACTCCTCTTCCCATTAAACCTGCTGTTAAACTTGCTGAAACTGCTGCGGCTTGTTCTCTAGCTATAGTTTGTGCTTTTATAACAGAAAGAATTTGATTTTCTACTTCTAATAGACTTACTTGTTTATTTAAGATTCCTTGTATTAAATTTGGATTTTGAGCTAGAATTGAATTAATTCGCTCTTGAATTTGAGCTTGTTCTTGAGATCCTTTATTAATATCTAATATTTGCCCTACTGCTTGACCGCTGAATTTAGCAAGATTAATAAATAACTTACCAATAACAGCGCCAATTAATGCTAATCCTGGTCCACTGATATAATTTCCTAAACCTTCTAACAATCCTTTTGCTAATTTTTCTCCAGGACCTTTTGCGTCTGCTAAATTAAATGATTCAAGTGCAGAATTTATATTTCCTAAAACTCCTTCTATTGCTGGAGTAAGAGTCAATCCGCCAACATCTGCTGCAAGTTTTGTAAAATTTGTTGTTGTTTTATTTATTAATGCTGATAACGTTTGATTTAATTGTTCGTTTCTTTTTACCGCTGCATCTGTTGCATTTGCACTTGTATTTAATGCGCTGTTATAAATAGAATATTGTTTTCCTAAATCTCCTAATGCAGCTTTTAAAATATTAATTTGAAATACACCACCAACTAATTCAGCAACGTTAGCTCTTTGAGAATCTGATAATCCATCAAATTTTTGAGATAATTGAGTTAATGTATCTATTGCTGGTTTAAAACTGCCATCAAGATTTCTAGCTTGAATTCCTAATTGCTCTAATTGATCTAAAACTTCAGTTCTTTCAAGACGAGTAAAAATAGTTTTTAAAGAGTTTCCAATAACCGCACCACCTCTAGCAGTAGTTTGTTGAACGCTAGTAACTAATGCTACTAATTGATCTAAATTAACTCCAACACTATCAGCAGATGAACCTACTCGACTAATTGCGTCAGCAAGATCTGCGCTACTTACCGCAAAAGCAGCGTCGACTGTTGCTAATTTATTGACGATTTGAGTTGAATCTAAAGCTACTTTATTAAAACTATTAATTGTTGCAGTTAAAGCTTGAGTACTAGATACAACATCTAATCCACTTAATCTAGTTAAAATTAATGCATCTCTTGTTCTTTTTAAAGTTTCTTCTACACCAAGACCTTGTCTAGAAAATTCAACTGCTGCTTGAGATACAGTTTCAAAACTTTGTCCTGTTTGACCAGCTACTTTAAATAATTGATCGCCAAAATTAGAAAGATTTTTTGCACTTAAACCTAATATACTATTAATATCTGTTAGATTTTTTTGAACATTAATTGTGGTTTTAATTAAATTTTCAAAACCTTTTTGAATAGCGAAAATTGCACCAGCAGAAGCTCCGAATGCAAGAACGCGAGCGTTAGATGCATCTAATGATTTTCTAAATTCATCTACTGCGCCAGTAATTCTACCAAGAGGTTGGGAGAATGCTTTTTCGTTTAATCCCTTTAATTGATAATTTTTACTAAGAGCCGCTGAGATATCATTCTCTAGCGGCCTTGTATCTGCACCTACTGGGACTCTTCCGACTACATTAGCCATTCCTTATACCTCTTTCCTGTGATAAATTACACTAAATATTAAGCATTATGTAATTTTATGAGGTCTTGGAATGACAGCGATCCGCCTTTCTTTTTAGCTTCTTCAGTTAAACTAATATTATCTGTATTTTTCATGCCCATTTTCTTAAGATCTTCCTTTGATGCTCCTACCAAAGAGCTTCCTAGCGTTTCTTCTGAATTTTTACTTTTCGTATTACGAGTAACTTCAGCTGCATTTTTTGACCCTTCATACCAATCTACTAACGCTTCTGGATCATTAAGTACATTATCTGGTGCTTTTGTTGTACTATTAGTTAATATACCTTTAAAATATTTAGCATAAGAAAATAGCTCGCTTTGTATAAATGTAAGATCAATAATAGGTTTACCAAAAAATGTATACGGATTATCATCACATAAATAAAATGAATTCAAGAAAAAACCAGATAAAGCTACTTTTTTAAGATTTCTTTCGTTCAATCCAGATAAACCAATATTATATTTAGTATACAAAGCGTATAACTCTTCATATTCAAGATCTTCAAATTCTTGACTTGTTAATAGTTTATTCTTTAGAGATTCATCTTTATAAAGAGATACATAAACATAATATTCACTTATTTTTTTCCCACTATAAGACTCTAAAGTAGTACCCAAAAGTTCTTGTCTTTCTTTTAAAAGTATATCTAATTTATCCTCATTTTCTTTAATTTGAGAATTCATATTTTCTATATCTCTAGAAACAATTAATTTTGATTTTGTGTATTTTAAATTCTTTATGAAGCTTTTGAATTTATCTATTTGATCTTCTTTATCTTTAGACCAAGAATCCTTATCAATTAAATTTTGAAGCTGGGTTTTTTCATCTAAAAGGCCTAATCTTTTGGCTTTATTTTCGATTTCTATTTTTCTTTTATTAACTACGTTTAGATCTTTTAAACAAAAATGTTTTATGTAGAATGAGTCTTTACTATCATTGTAAAATGAATAGCCATTCAATATATCATGATAAAGTAATTTATATTCCTCTTGGTTCAAGATTATACATTTTCAAAAGTTACCAATTTCTCAAACTCTTCTTGTGTGCTTGCTCTTCCCATGTACCAAAAGCTTACATAAAAAGCAAATTTTTTAACTACAGTTTTTAACCATTCATCTTGATTATCTTCTATGCCATCATAAAGAGCAAGCTTTTCATCAAATGATCCTTCTCCAAATAATTGAGACTCTTTTCCTTCTTTATCAATCATAAAAGATAAATGTAAAATCCACCATAAAATAGTTTTATTTCTAGCTCTATTTTCAGCAGTTTGATCAAATAAACTAGCTTGCGCAATTTCAAAATCTTGAATTTCTGTTCTCAGATTTATGATCTCAGAGCTTAGTTTATCAAAATATTCTTGAGCTTCTTTACTTCTATCATTTTTATCTACTATTGATAATTTTTGAAATTCGTTTTGTTTTTCAAATAATTTAACATAAAGTTCTGCATATTTACCCTTATCTTGATCACTTAATGCTCCACCATCATTAGAATATCTTTTAGATAACAAAGACCTAGTCAATAAACCAGCCTTAATTCCTTCTGATAATCTAACAGCATAAAATAATTCTGCTTCTTCAAATAATGCTCTAGTTGGTTTTTTAATAAAAAATTTGCGTGGAACAGCTTCTGTTACTTTGGAAGTAATAGAAATTTCCTTACCATCTTCAATTTTTGTTTCTGTTTTATCTACTTCTTCTTGTTTGCTTACTGTAAATTCATATATTTTTTTGTTCATAATTTATTATCCTACTTTCAAAGATTCAATAAAACCTTTTGTTTTTTTGTAGTTGGCATTTCCGCCAATTAATTTTATAAAAACATTTTGCTTTTCTTCATTCCAAGAGGTGTATTGATTTAAAAAATTCTTATTTTTAAACATATTCAAAGAAGGATTTTTAATTCCAAATTTGTTTAATTCTCTTTGTATTGCTTGCATCTCCAAGTTAGCTTGGATAATAGCATCAATAGGAAAGCTAATATATTTATTTTTCATTTTCATCTTTAAATTCCATTTTAACAAAGTCAAAATTTTTCTCTATATCTCTTATAGTTTCATTGCCTATATCAAGTATTTTCTTTCTTAAGTAATTATATTTATTATCATCAAAATAATCTATATTTTTTAATGTATTTTGATCTATTTTACTTGATATTTTATCTATCATAGAGTTATGATCTTCTTGAATATCTTCTATTAAATTAAGATATCTTTTATATAAATTAACTAAACTTTTATGTATCTGAAAAGATACGTAATCTTTTACTTTATTATTGTTTTGCATAACTTATACCTTTTAACCAACCTTTTACCTACATATGTTTACACTAAAAACCCCGCCGAAGCGGGGCTTTTAATATTAACAATTAATTAATAGTTATTAGTTTATTCCAGTTGGAACACCAATAAATAATCCCTTAGCAGTTTCACTTGGTCCACCCAAGAATGCTGAATATTGTAGAGAGATTGATTTATTTGCGCCAATTGAACTTGTGAATGATTGAGATGTTAATTTAGCTCCTTTTAGAGTATATGATAATGCTCTTTTTTGAGCTCCACCTTCGCAAGTTTTTGGAGACAACATACTGATTGCTAGATCTGCATCTGCACAATCAGAAGCAATTACTGTAGCAAGATTTTCTGCTTCTATTTCTCCGAGTACTGCATTGATTGTTGCACTAACTGTTACTGGGAATGTGATTTCTCTTGAGAAAGCAAATCTATTTCCTAATTTTTGAATTGGATCTCTTCCAAGATCAAAACTAATTGTAAAGTCTTGGATTTTTAGATCTTCTTCTACTACTCCCTTAGCGCCAGAGAATGTTACTGTAATATCACCTGGTCTTAGAGCTGTAAATCCAGATCCAGTTGTTAAACCAGAAATACCAAAAATTCCAGTAGCATCACTTCCATCTGCAGGATTAATTGATGGTACAGTTCCAGTGGTTTTATCATAGAATCTCATGTTCAAACCTTCTGCTGAAACTGAAACTGTTGGAAAACCTCCAACTGCAGCATTAATACTATAAGAAGTTAATCCTGCATTACCAATTCCAATAACTTTTCCATTTCCAGTTACGTCTAATTCATTTAAATTAGCATCTGTTCCTTCTGGAGCAACTACGATATAATAATTTTTTGTATCTTGAGCGCTTGCTCCACCACTAAGAATATTTCTAAGTGCTGGAATGGTATTTCCAGCACTACTTGAATCTACGGCTAAACCTAGAGTTGTTTCATTTTCTCCAGAATTTGCATAATAAGAAAAATCTAAACTAACTGTTGGAGCTTCAAGAATAACTTGATCAATTGCACCGATTTGGCCGAATTGATTTACATTTTGTCTAGCGATATTAAAACTATAGTTTGCGCTTTGTACGCGGGATAGTTGTTTTGATTGTCCATAAGCGGTGGCTACACTTGCTGCTCCACCACTTGGTCCTACAAAAACTGCTTCTGATTGATAAATTACTCTTTTTCTTGGCATATAAAAATTCTCCTTAAGTTATACTGTTTATTACATTGTTTTTAAAGCAAAGAGAAATAATTATGCATGTGGATATCTGAAATCTGATAGTTCAAAATCCACAAAAGCACTAAATATCTCTGGATTAACGTTATTTTGATATTCATACCTATAGGGTATAATTTTGCTAACGTTGACAGTTTTAACATAGATTAAATTTGGATTAACTATACCAGAAACAAGATTAATATAATTAAAATTATTATTCTTGGTTATACCATAATTATCAAAAGGCATATTGCTTTGTGATATTAAAGGCATATTTTTTCTGGCTGTATCTCTTAAAATGGAGCAAACTGCGTCCAAAGAGAACAAATTATCTGCCATTACTATTGCTCTTACTTGTAATAAAGTCTCATCTTGACCACCTAAAGCGAATGGTTTATTTTGACCACCATTGTTTTTTAAAAATATAGCTGGATAAGTTAATGCCGAAGTAGAGATTCCAGTTGGATTTTGTGTTACTTTAGGGTTAATTTCAAATTTTGTTTCAAATATTAATTGTTCTTCTGCTAAACTAGTTAAATATATATTAAAATCTTTCACAGCATAATTACCACTTATTCCACTACCAGCTGGATCAGAAGAAAAGAAAGCGTATCCTACATTTGGGTTAATACCAGAAAATCCACTAGTTCCTGGAGTTATATATGTGCCATTCAAATATATACCAGACATTAAATTAGCGCCATTAATAGATGCATCTGCTACAACTTGCTTAAATGGTAAACTATAAGTATAAAATCCATTAACTAAACTATCAACTGGATAAAAATTCCCAGAATAATTACTATAAGCTTCACCTTTAGATAAAATTTGATTATCTAGCCAAAGAAGCATATTCGACATTACTATATTATCAACTTGTGGTTTCATTTTTTAATTTTTGAATAGAATTTATTCATTATCTCATTCATATATGATACAGGTCTAAAGTTGCCTTGTCTAAAGGATTTTCTTCCTTGTAAACCTTTTCCTGATCTACTATTTTTAAACATTCTGCCATAAATATATGCTCCAAATCCAGATATGCCATTTTCTATTCCTCTAATCCAACTATTTCCTTGCTCAAATGGCAAAGATCCAACAGATTCAATTTCTTCAATTGAAGGCGCAATAACATCAAATTCAAAAGATAAATTAGAATCATTATCAGAAACTTTTCCTTTAGGATTTAAAGTTACAGTTTTTAATTTATCTCTTACTGGTTCTGTTGGATTAGATCCTTCTTGAAATCCTATGTAAGTTGTTAAATTTCCAATTCCATTTAAAGTTTGAGAAATATTTTCTGAATCAGCACCAGCTTCTAATTCTTTAGTAACAGGATGATCATTATAATCTTCTAAAAGTTCTTGTTTTATTTTGCTCATTTCATTTTGAGCTTGTTGAAAGGCTTGATCTTTTATTGAGGAAAGATCAAAAGTTTTTAAAGACTTTATTAAAATTGATCTATTTATTGCCACAGGCATTATGTTATCTCCTTGATAATAAATTCATAATATTGTTTTGTAAAATAATATTTTACTGTTCCACTAGATATAACATTAAAAGATTTTCCGTCAAATACAATTTTTTCTGTTTTTTCTTTTGATATATAATCTTTAGCGGTAGAATCTACAATCATTGTTACGTAATTTTGGCTTGCAACATAAGCATTAATATCTGCTATTAAATTTAAATCTTGATTGTTGTTATATTTTACAACCGCATAAAAATCTTGACTTCGTGGAATGTATTCTACTTGCTGAGAAGTTGCTTGTCCATTTTGACCATAACCAAATAGTTGAGTATTTGTGTTATTTTTAATTTTTTTAATTGGTTCTTTGTGAACAGTTATTAATCTTTTGAAAGTATCAAACCATTGAGTTGCTGATTCAGAAAACCAAGCTTCATCATTTGCTGATATAAAGCTTGCCATAAGTTTATAAACTTTCTATATTTCTGCTATAACTATAAGATCTTGCAGGAGCTTCAACTGTATCATCGCCAGCGACTTGAAGAGGACGAGCTTCGTTAAGATTGTAGTTCTTGGTTAGAACTTGTAATTCGTCAGCAATTTGTTTTCTAAGATCAGAATAAGTTTTTGCTAATTCATTTTTGTTGACTCTTTTTGCTCTAAATCCATTTTGATCTATTTCAATTGTGCTATCTGTGCTGGCTGCGCCAAGAGCATTTCTAAAAAGTCTTTCGTAATAGTGCATGCTGTAGATCATTTTAAAAATACTTTTTTCTATATCTTTAAATTCATCTCCACTACCTTCTTCTATACCAATTTCAAGAGTACTATCAATAATATAGAATTTTTTATTAATTAAAATATTAAGATCGCCAATGTTAGTACGAAGCCAAAAAGCTATAGAGGCAATATTTAAATCTGATGGCTCGCCTAATTCGCGATATATTTCATCTGCAACATCTACGATTTTATAGGTCATAAATAATATTACACTATATAATATATATATTTAATTAAAAATAAAGTGTTTAAATTAAAAATAATATACTACTCGTAACGAATAGCATCAATCTCTTCATTTGTTGTGCAATTTAATGCGGCTGCTTTGCATGCTAAATATTTGTTTCTGCACTCATTAATCCAGTTAAGAATCTGCGCTTTCTTTTCACCATCATAGATTCCATTCGCACAATTACGTTCATCTGTTTCTGTGACTTTTGTGCGTATTAGTCTAGTAGTTTGTTCTGCCCACACCTCTTTCCTCTCCTCAATAGCTTCGGTTAATGTTCTGGTATCCTCGACTCTTACGAGTTCACCATTTTGATAATATTCTTGGCGTGGCATATTATTTTAAGAATACTCCAACGTATGAAGCGTGAGTAGCTCCGCTGCCCACACCTGCATAGTCTATGGTTGTTGAAGTATAGTCAGCAGATAAATCTACATTATTACCAATATATAAAAATGGAATTCCAGCATTATTATATTGAGTTGTTGGAGTTGTTCCATCAAATCCTGCTCCAATAGAACCTAGTAATCCACCTTCTCTTCCAACCCCATCCCAACCTCTAACATAGCAAGTATTATTGTCTGCAGTCCCTTTATTATTCATACCAAGGAAACTTATTCCTTTAGGGAGAACCCAAGTAGGAGAAAATGTTATAGTTTTTACACCTGTGGTAGTGCCGTCTATTCCTTGTGTTAAAGTGTTTGCTATTCGAGTGCTTGGGGCAAGTTGATTTGGTCTACAATTATATATTGCAAGTTGAATTAATGGGGTTCCTGTACTTGTTGCTGCAGTTGTTACTTCAATTTTAAGAGTTGTTATTACTCTTGCGGTGTTTGTGTAAATTGGTGTGAAAGAGACATAAGTACTAACGAGAAATATTCCATTTGCATTAGATCCATACGCGGCCATAGGGCCGACACATCTAGTTGAAGGAACTGTTAGATCGCCAAAAAGTTTATCTTTAGCTTGGAAAAGTGCCATGGCGTTATCCTAGTTTACTTCAGTCACTCTAGCTGTACCAGCTGCTGCAAATACAGCCGTATGAATAAGAGTAGTTTGATTTACTGGACATTCCCAGTAATCTCCTGCTGATAAGCGCACCTGATAAACTCCTGTGGTACATGTTCCTCCAGCTGAAATATGTAAATTTCCAGCGCCTTCATTAAATACCGTTAAAACTTCTCTATTTAAGTCAGTTGCAACAAGGGTAGCAGAACCTGTATTAGTGAAATTACTAGATATTACTCTTGATCCTTGAACAGCAAAAGCGTTAACTGTGGAGACTGGATTGTTTGATATCATATGTATTTTTTATTACACTTTTTTATTATGGTAAACCTAAATCTTGGCCAAGAGTAGATTTATAGAGGGAATAAATTAAAGAATTATTTGCTATTCCAAATATTCCCATAACAAAGCTAATTCTTCCTTGAAAATAATACGCACCCCCTTGAGACCCAATACCAATAGGAGAAACAAATGGACCAGATAATACTGGTGCATTAGAAGCTAATATTGTATTATTTTGACTTTGGATAGTGTTAGATCCATTTGACAATTGAGAATAGCAAGTAAATGAAGAAGTTTTTGTTGTATTTTGAGTAAAATTAGTTGTTCCATTTCCTAATTGTAATCTTGCATTTGTAGAAGTAGTTGTTCCTATAGCCATTCTTTTATCTACTCCACCTCCAAATATATCTCCATTACAAACAACGACTGCATAACCATTGACTGCTAATTGTGTTTCAGAAAAATCTGCGCAACAAAAAAGACCAAAATTATTAATTTCAATATTAGATCCAAAACTAGTACTAATCAATTGAGACCTTGCGTTTTCAAAATAAAGTCCATTTGGTTGTCGAGTAGGATTATTAGATAATGTTCCATTATAAGTTCCTAGTCCACCTAGCGAATAAGCAACGGCTCCAGCGTCAGCATTTTGATTTGCTCTTAATGGCCAGCAAATCATACTGGCCCATAAATTCATTTTTTTAATTGAAATTACAAATTGATTTAATTGTCTTAAACTTTGCATGCTTAGACTTTGATTGCCGCCAGCTACTATTCTTGAGTTATAAGCTAATACATCATTATCCATTCCGTATGTTCTATTAGTTATCATGGTAGATCTATTCCTTTACCAATTGTGCTTTTAAATAGACTTTCAAAACTTACAAAATTAACATCTATATCAAAAAAACAATGAAAAATATGAGTGCCATTAAAACCAACGCCAAAATTACCAGTGCTACCATAAGTGTTACCGTTGTTATCCGTTCTCCCTCCAAATACAAAAAAATCATATTTTATAGATCCTCTAGTATTTGTTGCTGTAGACGATGTAAGTGTCGCTGATGCATTTCTACTTTCAACAACTATAGAAGATAGACTCATAGATCCTTTTACTATTTTAAAAAGAGTATTTCCTTGTATGCTACTTGTGTTACTGATATTATCTAGACTTGATCCCCAACTTGCGCCATTAGTTCCAAAAGAAGCTGTACTTAAACTACCTCCACCTGCATTTAAACCATAATAACTTGTTTTGTTTGTGAGACTATAAACATATGGATATCCATTTGTAAAATTTTCCATACCAGCTGGTGTACTCATGAAAATTGAAAACATACTAACTGTTTGTAAAGAATTGGATCTTAAATTTCCATTTATATAATTAGAAAGAGAATCTGTAGCATTTGCTGTGCATACTAATCCTCTATCATTCCAACTTGCGGTTGAAATATTATTGATTGTACCATTATTAAAATTATCTCTAAAAGCATAAACAATATTATTACTTCCTGCATTATGATTTTTTCTAAAAAACCAAGCTTCTAACATATTACCATATATTCCAAGATCTTTTAATCCTCTGATAAATTGATCAACAGAATAGATGTCAGTTGGAGTTTTAATGCCATTATAATTAAGGCGCTTTATATATTTTTTTGTATTGTTGTCTAATTGATAAAATCTCATGGTAGTCCAAGTCCTTTCCCAAGGGTAGATTTATAAAATGAATAAATTAAATCAATTGAATTTATATTACTTGGTAAAAAAATTGCACAAAACGAAGCAGTCATTGGATTTGCAAGATCTAAAGAGCCAGCATTCCATCTACCATTTATTTGAAGTCTATTTAATGTTGCAACTCCAGATGTTGGAGATGCTCCACTTGTTGATGTTCCATTCCGAAGATTCCTAATTCTTATGCTTCCACCGATTGAAGACGAAATAGAATGAAAAATAAAATTAGTAGAAGCAGACATTCCATTAGAAACCACAGAGCTAGTAAGAAAATCTCCACTTGAATTTCTGTGAAATCCTTGAGCGTCTCCAGCTCCACCATTTGATGCAAAACGTATCTCGTTAGAAACCCAAGTAGAAGAAGATTGAACACCAAATATCATTGGATAAGAACCATAAGCAGTTCCATTTCCTGCACCACAAAATAAAACTGTAACATCTTGACCAAGATCAATTAAACTTGCACTGATTTGTTGTGTACTGGAAAGAGATATACCGTTGCTTGTCCAAATTCCATCATGTGTTGCGGTTGGCATTCTTAATCCACCGAGTGAATAAACTATATTGCCAGATCCCGCATTTTGTAATGATCTTAATGGCCAAAATGCGATATTTCCCCATAAATTGAAATCTTTTAATCCAACAACAAAATCATTAACAGAATAAATATCAGCTGGGGTTTTAATTCCATCAACAGCCATTCTTTTTAAATAGGCTTTTGTGTCTATGTCTAGTTTATAATATTTCATGGTAAATTTAGTCCTTTGCCAAGAGTAGATTTATAAAGACTATGAAGAACATTTGTGTTAATATTTCTTCTTCTAAAATATGCTAAAAATGCAATTTGCCCTGATAGAGCTCTTGAACTAGATGTTCCTTCACTTCCAATCACTAATGGGACACCTATTAATGAAGTCGAAGAAGAATCGCTTGTTGGAGAAGCTTCAGTATTTCCATCGACGCTGATTGATTTTGTTTTTGGTGATGTATTGTAAGTTAATCTTAGATTTGCAGAATGAAAAGATCCATTTGAAAAGCCTGTTTGGGTATTGTCTGACCATGTTCCACTTGAAGCCCATGTAATACCAATAAAATTATTTCCTACATTCCATTTTTGAGCAAAAGTAAAACCTCCAGTACTTCCATTTCTTGTTGAACAGATAACATTGAATTGTGCGCCATCACCATTACATTCTACAACAGAAAATATATTTGCATCTTCATTTATTGCTGGAAGATAATTGGTAGCAATATGTTGGGTCGTAGCATCTGCTAAAAATATTCCGTTTGCTTGCCAAATTGGACCATTAGTTAAAGTGCCATTATATATTCCCATTGTCCCTAAATTATAAACCGTTGTACCTGTTCCAGCGTTTTGAGCTGACCTAAATGGCCAAAATATAATTTCTTCCCATAAACCATAAATCTTTAATCCTTTTACAAAATCACTAACACTATTAATATCAGCTGGACATTTATATCCAGCATCGACTATGCGTTTTGCATAATTTTTAACATCAATATCAAGATCGTAAAATCTCATGGTAAATTTAAACCTCTTGATATTGTGCTTTTAGCTATATTGTAAACTGTGGTTACATCTGTTGCCGAAAGATAATCATTAAAAATAAAACAATGAGAAAAAGTGCCTTGATATCCGCCAGAATATCTACCAAAAGTTAAAGAAGCGTTTGCAGTATTATTAGGTAATTGTTGATATCCTTGGCTTGTATCTGCTGCTGATGCTGCTCCATTAGTAGTGATTGAAGTGCCATTTCTATAACCAATAGATTTTTTTCCTACTCCACCAGTGCTATTCCACATATTGAAACCTGAAGTTGTGTTATCGCTAGTATTTGCATAAGATCCATTTGTTGCATCTCCATATCTATATTCACCACCAAAACCACTTCTTGGATTAATCCAAAGAAAAATATATTGTGGACTTTCAATATTAGCAACTAACATATTACCCAAACCACCACTTGTTGGACAAGTTCCTATGCAAAATGCACTAATTTGTTTTTGAGCAACTAATTTTTTCCAATTCTCATTTGAATTACAAATAATATAATCATTTGATCCATCAAATACTATTCCAGCTTCACTCCAAACTGGGCCATTTATCATTGTAGCAATATTATTAACATCTTTTAAAGGATATACTGTTGTTCCAGTTCCAATATTATGAACGCTTCTAAAAAACCAAGCTTCAGAGAGCGAATTCCATAAATTGTTTTGTTTTAATTTTCTTATAAAATCACTAACGCTACTTATATCAGACGGAATTCTTCCGCCAGCTTTTACGATATTGTTTGCGTAAGCTTTTGCATCAACATCAATATCATAGTATCTTTTGTACATTTAAATTTCTTCAATTAGCACACCTTCTGGAGCAACAAAATCATCTGGCACAAGACAAATAAATTGCCAACCAACGATCTCTCTAGTGTCTTGCTGATCTTGTTCGGTTGGCGCTTCACCATTTTTAATTGGAGCTGGAACTATAGTATATCCATACTTTGCATCTCTTGTGACTGTATGATCTGAATTATCCCAGTGCTGAAAATTTATACTTTTAAAAAATTTAACCAATTCTTCACTCACCTCGGCGCTATTGATTATTATTTTCTTTTCTTTCATATTAAACTAGTTCCCAAGAAATGTATTTAATATTAACATTAGGATATTGAGCAACGCTAACTGGACCATTATACTTTGGGGTAAAATCAATAAAGCTTCCACCATTATTATCAAATTCAGTATTTCCACCTTTTAATATAAGATTAAAACTACTGCCAGTTATAACAGCGCCAGTTACGTTAAAACTTACTCCTGTAGTAACACTTGCTCCTGCGCCAAATTTAAGATAAATATTTCCTGTGCCATAATTAGTAATGCCCCAACCTAATCTACTATTATTACCGCTAATAATTGTGCCAACGCCAGTTTGAATAGAATAGTTACTAGCGTAACCACCAACTGGAGGAAATGCTGTGACACTATCAATATCTTTATCAAGATCTGCTTGAAGAGTTAGAGCTCCACCACCTTGAGAGTCAATATTTAATACTGCATTTGCATTTCTGCCATATTGAGGGAAAAATCCAGAAGCCACATCAACTGCTCGTCCTCCAACAGCTCCAAATTCAATTGGAACTCCTGATGAATATAATCCAGTACTTGTTCCAGATCCAGTAATATATCCAGTTAAATATCCAGAGCAAAAATCATACTCTTCACTTGGCACATCATAGAATATTTGCAATTTATCAGCATTAGCCATTGAGGTTGTATTATAACCTAATAAAAATCCGCTAGTTGAATTAGCTATTCCTGTAGCAGCTGAATCTGCGAAATTATATATTATCTGTCCTCTTGTTACATTTGTAATTAATAGTAGACTCTCAAGGTTTACTGGATTTTGAGGTCCGTAAAGAGATGTTGGAAAATTAACAATTTTGCTACTTGCTAAGAATTGGTATCCTGTTATAAGTTTTTTCATATATATTTAAATAGATTACACCTTTTATATTATAGGGCTATAGCATATGCTAATGCTAATTTTTTTGTATTTTCAATTTGAGTATTTAAATTAGACCCAGTTGAAGCTAGGTTAGTTATAGTGGCATAAGTAGAGGTTAATGTTCCGCTCAATGAACTGATACTATTAACTAATGTAGAGCCAGTGCTTGCTAGATTAGTGATGGTTGCATAAGTACTAGAAGCAGATGAAGTTGTAAGATAATTCCCAGTAAGAGTTCCGCTAAGTGAATTAATACTAGTCGTTAAAGTTGATCCAGTTGAAACGAGGTTGGCTGTTGTTGCGTAGGAACTTAAATTGACTCCAGTTAATACTGCATTTCCATTTACAAAAAGTCCACTAGTAAAATTGCCACTTCCATAAACTGTAAAATTATTACCAGAAATAACCAAAAAGTCACCTTGCGCCGAGTCGCCAAATGTTGTATCTTGTATAAAAGTTTTATTTCCACTTATAATTTGATTCCCAGTTGTAAATACAATATTACTAGATGTGGAATTAACATAGCCGCTAAGATTGTTTATATTAGTTTGAAGTGTTGAGCCAGTATTAGCAAGGTTAGTGGCTAAAGTACTGCCAGTACTTGCTAGATTAGTAACTAAAGTACTTCCAGTTAAACCGAGATTTGTTATGGTAGCATAAGTGTTGCTAAGATTATTTATATTTGTTTGGAGGGTCGAACCTGTACTAGCTAGATTTGTAGATAGTGTGCTTCCAGTTGAAGCAAGATTTATTATGGTTGAGTACTTGCCATCAACAAAACCGCTATAAGCAGTAATATCTTGTACTGATGCTATATCAGGTAAAGTTGAAAGGTCGCTATTTCTGGTACTAACTCCAAATTTAAATTTATTAGAGTGATCAAAACCAATAATTGGACCACTATTATTTATTCCAGTTAATCCACTTCCAGTAACAAAGAAAATTCCACCATCAACCGCTCCTCCAGTAAGATTTAAAACGAGATAAGGACTTTGAACATTAAAATTATTAGTACTAACAATAGTTTCAGTTCCAGTAACAAAAAGATTATTAATATAAACATTATCTCTAAAAGTTTTAATTCCGCCAACGCTTTGATTTCCATAAAGTAAAACTGAACTGCCACTTAGTGAATTTATACTATTTTGTAAAGTATTACCTGTGGAAATTAAATTATTAGATATAGAATTGTCTTGAGTATTAACATATCCGCTTAAGTCATTGATTTTTGTATTTAATGTAGAACCTGTATTAGCAAGATTTGAGATAGTAGCATAAGTAGATGTTAGAGTTCCGCTTAATGATCCAATCTTATTATCTAATGTACTACCTGTTGAGCTTAAATTATTTGTTAATGTATTTATGTTGGTTTGTAATGTAGATCCAGTGCTTGCTAAATTATTAATTGTTGCATAAGTGCTAGTAAGAGTTCCGCTTAATGAACTAATGTTATTATTTAAAGTAGAACCAGTATTTGCAAGATTTGTAATCGTGGCGTAAGTAGAAGACGCAGAACTAGTAGTTAAATAATTTCCTGTTAAAGTGCCACTCAAAGAATTAATAGTATTAATTAGAGTTGTTCCAGTAGATAAGAGTTGACTATCAGTTGCATATGTTATATCAAGATTTCCAGTAAATCCAGTGAAAGCGGAATTAAGAGAATTTATACTAGAAACTAAAGTTGAACCAGTAGATGCAAGATTAGTAATGGTTGCGTAATTCGAAGTTAAAGTTCCGCTTAGTGAATTTATATTATTATTTAATGTGCTACCAGTTAAGCCTAAATTTGTAATTGTTGCATAATTACTTGTTAAAGTTCCACTCAATGAACCAATTTTATTTTCTAACGTACTACCAGTACTTGCAAGATTATTTGCTACCGCTGTAACGCTTGCGTCTGTTGCATAAACGTTATCAAGATTATTAATCTGATTTTGTAGATTTGAACCTGTGGATGCGAGATTAATTATTGTAGCATAGTTAGAAGTTAGAGTTCCACTCAAAGAAGATATACTAGAATTTAAAGTAGTTCCAGTTGAATTTAAATTACTTATTGTAGCATAAGTATTAGATGCAACATTTGTTGTAAGATAATTTCCAGTTAAAGTTCCGCTAAGAGAATTAATTTTATTTTCTAAATTCAAACCTGTTAAACTTAAATTAGATGAAAGAGTATTTACATTACTTTGAAGAGTAGATCCAGTAGAAGCTAAGTTATTTGATATATTTGTGTCTTGAGAATTTACATAACCACTTAAGATATCTATTTTAATATTTAATGTACTACCAGTTGAATTTAATTGAGAATCTGTTGCATAAGTTGCGTCTAAAGTTCCAGTATATCCAGTAAACAATCCACTTAAATTATTTATTGAAGTATTTAAATTAGCGCCAGTTGAATTTAAATTAGT
>Ga0214919_10003335_pt1 | contig 24343 bp, 18 predicted proteins | sample LL1503_MetaG_FD_177994 | JGI IMG/M metagenome (GOLD analysis project Ga0214919, IMG submission 177994) | Freshwater microbial communities from Lake Lanier, Atlanta, Georgia, United States - LL-1503 | ecosystem: Environmental > Aquatic > Freshwater > Lake | place: USA: Georgia | collected... | reverse complement strand
ATGTATTCAACTTGATGTTCGTTCAGCAATTGTAAGAATTCTTTGAAGTCGAGCGGTAGATATAGTTTGGCCATAGTTCAGTTGCCTTAATATTTCAACGAATTGAAGGCGCTCGCTTGGGGTTTTGGAAAGCCAAAAATCCTTATCATCGGAAAGGTCCAAAAGCGAACTAACCGTGAGAATCGACTTATTGATTCTGTGTGAGTTTTGTGTATCCATAGAGTTAGTTTAACACATAAGGAAGGCTAAGATAGTTGGCTGTATTGTAATAATGCTGAAAATTTAGGAGAGCGGTTTAAACCTATAAAAGTCCCTAAGCAAAGTGATTGATCAAATCATTGCCTAGGGTTATGGGATAAAAATGAGGGCTAGTAGGCTTTGTTATTTTGTCATCCCTGGTAAACCAATTTGAAGCAGTGAGGTGTCTCGTGCTTTTAATTGACTGGATTTGCCCGTGAGGTATTCATCGATTTCTCGAGCAGCTTCCCTGCCTTCAGCGATGGCCCATACAACCAGCGATTGCCCGCGTCTTGCATCGCCCGCTGCAAAAATATTAGGCTTGGAAGTTCTGTAGGTTTTGCGGCCCGTGCCAATGTTTCCTCTGGAATCAATTTCTACATCAAAAAGTGCTGGCAGGCCTTGATCTGCACCGGTAAAGCCAATTGCAATCAATACAAGATCGCATGGGAATATGAGATCCGTGCCCCTGATTTCTTCAAATTGCCTCTCGCCTGTTTCGTCGTAATATTGGTTGACTCTTACAGCGTGCAGTTCTTTAACATGGCCTTTAGAGTCGCCTACAAACTTAGATGTTTTAATCTGCCAATCTCTTCTGCCACCTTCTTCGTGCGCAGGAGACAATCTGAGGATCTTGGGCCAAAGGGGCCAAGGGGTTTCCGCATTGTAGTTTTCTGGAGGTCTCGGGTTGTAATCGATCTGCATAATCGATTTTGCGCCTTGCCTGTGGCAGGTGCCCAAACAATCTGCAGCGGTATCGCCCCCACCGATGATGATTACATTTTTTCCTGTAGCAAGGATTTCTTTTTCGGTTACAGGTTTATCGAGGCACCTGCGGTTTTGCTGCGTAAGGAAAGGCATTGCTAATTCAATACCTGCCATATTCCTGCCTTGTATTTCTAATTCTCGGGCAATACTAGAGCCGGTAGCCATTAGAACGGCATCGAAGGAAGAAAGTATTTCTTTAGGATCGATGGTTTTACCAACATCAGCGTTGTTGATGAATTTAACCCCCTCGGCTTCCATCTGTTTGATTCTGCGTTCGATGTAGAATTTTCCCATTTTGAAGTCTGGAATGCCATAGATGAGCAAGCCGCCATAGAGATCATCTTTTTCGTAAACAGTAACAGCGTGGCCAGCTCTGCGAAGTTGTTGAGCAGCGGCAAGGCCAGCGGGCCCGCTGCCAATGACAGCAACTTTCTTGCCAGAGTTTTTATCAGGCGGGGTAGGTACAATCCAGCCCATTTCCCAGCCTTTATCAACAATTGCAAGCTCGATATTTTTAATGGTGACAGCAGGTGAAGTAATTTCTAAAACGCAGGAAGCCTCGCAAGGAGCTGGGCAAGTCTTGCCTGTGAATTCGGGAAAATTATTGGTGCTGTGAAGTTCCTTCAAGGCTTCTTCCCAACGATTACGATGAACCAAGTCGTTCCAATCTGGGATGAGATTTCCAAGCGGGCAACCGGTGTGGCAAAAGGGCACGCCACAATCCATGCAACGCGAAGCCTGCGCACGGATACTTTCTTCGGGCAGAGGTTGATAGATTTCGTGATAATCCTTGATCCGCTGATAAACCGGACGAGGGGTGGGTTTTTGTTGTTCGATGTTTAAGAAGCCGCGTGGATCTGCCATTGTTTTAAACCATTAAGCCAAAGGAAAAAATAATGAATACTAAAAGACCACCTAAAGTAATAACGCCTATTATCCGTTCACGAGTTCCCATTGCCTTTGAGCGACGCGCTTTGCTTCGAGTACGCGTCTGTAATCCTTGGGGAACACTTTTTTGAAATGGGATAAAGCAGTAGAGAAATCGTTGACGATGTTTTCTGCAACTGTAGACCCCGTGTACAATACATGCCTGTTGACAAGATTACTGATCGTGGCAATATCCTTGTAGTCAACAATAGGAACAAGATCGACCATTTCGTGATTGCAATTATCTTTGAAGTCGCCATCGATGTCGTAAACAAAGGCAAGTCCGCCGCTCATACCTGCAGCGAAATTACGCCCTGTTTTACCAAGGACAACAACAACGCCTCCGGTCATGTATTCGCAACCATGATCTCCAACTCCTTCAACGACGGTTTTTGCGCCGCTATTTCGTACTCCAAATCTTTCGCCAGCAATACCTCGGAAATAAGCTTCCCCAGCGGTAGCGCCATAAAGTGCAACATTGCCTATGAGAATGTTTTTCTCGGGAATGAATTTGGATTCTGCAGATGGTGCAACAATAATCTTTCCCCCTGACAAACCTTTGCCCACATAGTCGTTGGCATCGCCTCGGATGCGCATCGTAATTCCCTTGGTGATGAATGCCCCAAAGCTCTGGCCTGCGCTGCCATTGAATTGCAAATCAATGGTATCTTCGGGTAAGCCATCTTCTCCATGTTTGGCTGTTACGAAGTAACTTAAAAGAGTGCCAGTGGTTCTGTTCTTGTTGGCAATAGGAGATTCGAATTGAACTCTTTCGGCCCTTTCGATAGCAGGGTTGCAAACTTTGATAAGTTCCCAATCTATTTGGTCAGCAATGCGATCTGATTGTTTTTCGACACATCGAATCGGAGTGCCAACAGCGACAGGAGGCATTTGAAGGATAGAGGAAAGATCAATGTTTTTTCCTTTCCAGTGATCCACTTTGCGTTGTTTGAGAAGGTCGGCCCTGCCGATAATTTCATCTAAGCTTCGGAAGCCCATTGCGCTTAAATACTCGCGCACTTCTTCTGCAACAAAGAACAAGTAATTGATGACTTGTTCTGGAGTACCTTGGAATTGTGCCCTGAGAACTGGATCTTGGGTTGCAATGCCTACGGGGCAGGTGTTTAGGTGGCACTTGCGCATCATGATGCACCCCATAGCAATTAGGGGGGCGGTAGAAAAACCGTACTCCTCAGCGCCAAGGCAGGCAGCAACAATAATATCTCGCCCAGTTTTCAATTGGCCATCGGTTTGAACCCTTACCCGGCCTCTTAGCCCGTTTCGAACTAATGTTTGTTGAGTTTCTGCAAGGCCCAATTCCCATGGAACCCCTGCATGACGGATACTTGATAAAGGCGATGCACCGGTTCCGCCGGAATCACCACTAATAAGAATTCTGTCTGCAAAGCCCTTTGCGACGCCAGCAGCGATTGTTCCAACACCAACTTCTGCAACAAGTTTTACAGAAACCTCAGCGTGAGGGTTGGCATTCTTAAGGTCAAAGATTAGCTGGGCAAGATCTTCGATACTGTAAATGTCGTGGTGAGGCGGGGGCGAAATTAATCCCACACCAGGTGTGCTGTAGCGAGTCTTGGCAATAAAGTTATCCACTTTATGGCCCGGTAATTGCCCGCCTTCTCCGGGCTTTGCGCCTTGTGCAATCTTGATTTGTAACTCGGTGGCATTGACTAAATAGTTGGAGGTGACCCCAAATCTTCCACTTGCTACTTGTTTGATAGCACTATTACGGGAATCCCCGTTGGAATCTTTCTTGAATCTTGCAGGGTCTTCGCCGCCTTCACCGGTATTGCTTCTTCCGCCAATACGGTTCATTGCGATGGCTAGGGTTTCGTGTGCCTCTTTGCTGATGGAACCAAAACTCATGGCACCTGTGCAGAATCGTTTGACAATATCTTTTGCTGATTCAACAAGTTCCAAGGGGATAGGCCTTGCAGACTTCTTAATTTCAAGCAGACCCCGAATCGTGCACAAGTGTTCTTCTTCTTCGCTTGCTAACTGCGAAAACTCTTTGTAAGAGGCATACTTTTCCTTGGTGATCGAGTATTGCAGTTTCTGGATGGTTTCAGGATTCCACATGTGATGTTCGCCACGCCTGCGCCACATGTATTCCCCACCGATATCCAACTCTTGTTCTTCCAAATTCTTATCATCGGGGAATGCAAAGCTATGACGATGCATCGATTCTTTTGCAATTATCTCGAGGCTGATGCCAGATATTCGACTGGGCGTCCCAAAAAAGAATTCGTTAATCACATCCATGTCGATGCCAATTGCTTCAAAGATTTGGGCAGCCCTGTAACTTAAAAGCGTACTGATCCCCATTTTGCTGAAGATTTTAAGCAAGCCTTGATCAATCGATTTGATGTAGTTTTTGACAGCAGAACCCAAGCTAAGTGGGGAACCATTATTGTCCACCATCATGTTGGCATTATTCAACCCTTCAAAAGTTTCAAACACCAGATAAGGGTGAATTGCACTGGCACCATACCCTATTAAAAGCGAGAAATGCATCACTTCCCTGGCTTCGCCCGTTTCAACAACAATGCCACACTTGCCTCTTAACCCACTCCGTAATAAGTGATGATGCACACCAGCGGTCGCAAGCAGGGACGGAATCGCAATATGATCTTTATCAACGCCTCGATCAGAAAGAATAATGATGGTAGCGCCCGCTTCAACGGCAGAGGTGGCTTCTTCTCGCACCCGTTGCAAGGCAAGTTTGAGGCCCAAAGGCCCTTCACTGCGTTTGAATAAGGTTTTGATGGTTTTGCTTTCAAACCCGGTAATGTTGCAGCGCTTGATTCTTTCTAATTCTGATGCGGTAAGCGTTGGAGTTTCAAGCCTTAGCATTCGGGCGTGCAATGCAGTTTCACCTAAAAGGTTAACTTCGCTGCCCAAAAGGGATTCCGTGCTCATAACAACTTCTTCACGAATTGCATCAATGGGCGGATTCGTGACCTGAGCAAATAATTGCTTAAAATAATGAAAAAGCAACTGACTGCGATTGCTTAAAACTGCAAGTGGTATATCGGTCCCCATGCTGGAAACGGGTTCTTTGCCATCTTTTGCCATGGGAAGCAAAATACGATTGATATCTTCCTGAGTATAACCGAACGCGCGTTGTCTTTCCAAGAGAGTGGTGAACTCCTTGGCAAACCCATCTTCAATTTCAACTTCGGGAAGCTTCTCAAGAGTAAGATGATGCTGCTCGATCCACTCCAGATATGGAGCTTGCTTTGCAAGAACTTCTTTAGCCTCTTTATCGGTAATGATTCTGCCTGACCCGGTGTCAACCAGAAAAATACGACCTGGTTGTAATCGACCTTTCTCTAAAATCTTTTCAGCAGGAATCGGAAGCACGCCTGTTTCGCTTGCCAAAATAACCATGCCATCATCAGTAATAATGTAACGGCTTGGGCGTAAACCATTGCGATCAAGCATTGCCCCTACAAGAACTCCATCAGAAAAACAAAGATCTGCGGGGCCATCCCATGGCTCGGTTAAACAACTGCTGTACTGGTAATAAGCTCTTTTTGCAGCATCCATGTCTGGCTGGCCTTCGTAAGCTTCTGGCACCATCATGGTAATGGCGTGAGGAAGAGTACGGCCTGCTTGGATCAGCAATTCTAAACCCTGATCGAGAATTGCAGAATCACTAAGCCCATCTGAGGGCAAAGGCACAACATGTTCGATGTCTTTGCCAAAGCGTTCGTTGTGCATCATGGAAGCGCGGGCTTTAAGCCAGTGTACATTTCCCTGAAGGGTGTTAATTTCCCCGTTGTGAGCCAAAAACCTAAAAGGCTGTGCCAAGCTCCACTGGGGAAATGTGTTGGTGCTATATCTGCTATGAACGACAGCAAGGCAAGAGTCCATTAAAGGATTAAGAAGATCTGGAAAGTATCTGTCTACTTGATCAGGTTTGAGCATGCCTTTATAAACAATGGTCTTAGAACTACAGCTGGCAAAATAGATAGGGGCGGGCATTCCTGGCTGGGCATTGCTGTAAGACCAGTTTTCAACTTTCCTGCGAAAGATGTAAAGCTTTGTCTCGAGGGCATCCTGAGTCATGGATTTTGCGCTTTTCCCTATGAAAGCTTGCTTCATGTAGGGCTCTTGCGACCTTGCCAACCAACCAACGCTGTTGGAATCAACCGGAACATCTCTCCAGCCTAGAAATTTGAGCCCGGTTTCTTTGCATAGCTTTTCAATTGCTTTCTCGCATGCGGTTCTCTCGGTGGCATCTTTAGGCAAAAACGCAAATGCCACTCCATAGGAACCCGATTCAGGAAGGGTTAAGCCAATTTGGGAACAAGCCTCGGAGAAAAACTTGTGGGGCAACTGGATTAGAATACCGGCACCATCGCCAGTTTCTTGATCGCAACCACAGGCGCCTCGATGTTGAAGATTTAGCAGGATTTGCAAGCCATCCTTGATAATATCATGGCTTTTAACTCCTTTAATGTTGGCAATAAAGCCTACGCCACACGAGTCTTTTTCAAACTTAGGGTCGTAAAGACCATGTTGGAAAGGCGGCAACGGTGTGGAGAATGTCTGTTCATTAAAATTAGATGCCATAATGTTTAATTGTCCTGAATTTCAAATACTCTGATATATAAAAAAGCTAAACTTTTAAATAAAAATCCATCCATTAAGATTGTAGCAAAACCGGTCAACTTTGATAATTGTTTAGAAAACACTTTTGCTAAAAAAAACTGTTAAACAAGTTCTGTTTACAAGGGTATTGCTGCATTATCCATCACTTATGATAGGCTGCAAACGGGTTTGACTGGCCAAACTTTATAATAAATTTAAGATTTTCTATTGCGAAAAGAGCAGCAAATCCTCTATTCATATGAAGAGTCTAGGTTTTCAAAAGTTGTAAAAGGAGTTTTTACATGTCCACGGGCAAGTCTATTAAGAGTGATGTTAAGGATCTGAAGTTGGCTGGTTTGGGTAAAAAACGAATTATGTGGGCGGATACGGATATGCCAGTTTTGGCTCGTGTTCGTGAGAGATTTGCCAAAGAAAAGCCGTTGGCAGGTCTGAGAATGTCGGCCTGTTTGCATGTAACTGCTGAAACTGCAAATCTTGCCCGCACTTTGCAGGCTGGTGGTGCAGATCTCGTTTTAATTGCTTCTAATCCATTAAGTACTCAGGATGATGTTGCAGCTAGCTTGGTTCATGATTTCGGTATTTCTGTCTTTGCGATTCGTGAAGAAGATAACAATACCTATTACAAACATATTGTTGCTGCACTTGAACACAGCCCTCATGTAACCATGGATGATGGTGCTGACCTTGTTTCGGCCCTCATTTTCATGGCTCTAAACAGGTTGGATGAAGTTCATCCTGAAGTTAAGAAGTGGGCTGAAAAGCACTCGATCGAAAGCCGTAAGAAAATCCTTGATCAAATTGTAGGAAGCATGGAAGAGACCACCACAGGCGTTAACCGTCTAAGGGCCATGGAAAAAGATGGCGTCCTCCAGTTTCCCGTAGTTTCGGTTAATGATGCTCAAACTAAACACTTGTTTGATAATCGTTATGGCACAGGCCAAAGCACCTTGGATGGCATTGTGCGCGCTACAAATATCCTGCTTGCAGGAAGAAAAGTTGTGGTGTGTGGCTATGGTTGGTGTGGTAAAGGGGTTGCTCAGCGCGCAAGGGGAATGGGAAGCTTGGTTATTGTAACCGAAGTAGACCCTATTCGTGCCTTGGAAGCTGCGATGGATGGTTTTGAAATAATGCCAATTTCCAAAGCTGCTGAAGTTGGTGACATTTTTATTACAGTAACTGGGAATGCCCATGTAATCATCGGTGAACATTTCTCCAAGATGAAGAGCGGGGCAATGGTTTGTAATAGCGGTCACTTTGATGTGGAATTGGAACTGCCTGCTTTGAAGGCGCAATCCACCGCTGTTGTTAGTGAAGTAAGGCCAAATGTTGATGAATATCAACTTAAGAACGGAAAAAAGATTTATGTGATTGGTCAGGGTAGGCTAGTAAATCTTGCAGCAGCAGAAGGGCATCCGCCAAGTGTAATGGACATGAGTTTTGCAACTCAGGCCCTTGCAACTGAGTTCTGCATCGTAAACAAAGGCAAATTAGCGAATAAAGTTATCGATGTGCCCGTGGAGGTCGAACGCTATGTTGCAAATCATAAGCTTGAATCCATGGGAATAAGCATAGATAAGCTGACCGCGGCCCAAAGCAAGTACATGACGGGTTGGGAACACGGGACCTAAGGGTCAGCGAAAATGGGTAAAATTTACGGCCTAACTTGAATAAAGTTGGGCCGTATTTGTTTTACTTTTAACAAGTTCTTGCTAGAAATCGTGATGAGCGTAAGATACAATAAGTTTATGTTTGGACTTTTTATTTAATTGTGGGTATGTGATTTGCACTCAATACTGAAATTAATACCTAATTTGTTTACGCTGGGAAACGCGATATGCGGTTTCGCTGCGATCGTAATAGCTGCAAAAATTGACCTTTCAGTTCAGGATGATCATTCTGCAGCAATTTTGCTGCGTTGGTCCGCAGGTATGATTTTTCTGGCAATGGTTTTTGATGTGCTAGATGGAATGCTTGCTAGGTTGGTCAAGGTTACGAGTGATTTTGGTGGTCAACTTGATAGTTTGTGTGATGCGATTAGCTTTGGTGCAGCCCCTGCATTTTTAATTCTCCGTTTAGGTCAGGATTGGGAAAGCTTTTTGGTTCGCAATATTTTTGCCTGTATTGCAGGTCTGTTTATGGCTTGCGCAATTATCAGATTGGCAAAGTATAACCTTGAAAATACTGATCTGGAATCTGGGTCATTCAAAAGATTCAAAGGCTTGCCTTCGCCTGCTGCGGGTGGATGCATTGCCAGCTTGGCACTGATTCGTTCCTATGGGTCGATTGAAGTACCTGGGTTTGATTTTATAACAGCCAAGAATGTGGTCAGTGTATGGACTATATTTGGTGCGGTAGTTGCAGCTTTACTCATGGTTTCGCCTTTTTCCTATCCCCACTTAACCAAGCATATTCTTCGCAAAAAAGTGATTTTTGGATGGTGTTTTGCCCTACCTGTGATTGCGCCTTTGGTTTACTTCGTACCTGAATCACTCGCAATTTTAATTTTCTGGATTTATGCTTTGAACTTCCCAGCAAGGCAGATCTTTTATATTGCTTTTCGCAGAAATATGGTTGAAGTATCAAAGCCGGGCACAAACGATTATTATCGTCGCTAGGCCGATTCTTTTTCATCTCTTTTTTGGCACCCTAAATGTTTACTGGTATTGTTGAATCCCTGGGAACTGTCACTGCTTTAAAAACGCAGAGTGTTGGGGTTCAGCTTTCCATTTCGCATGATGATTTTTTTAAAAAAACAAAAACCGGGGCCAGCATTGCCATTAATGGTGTTTGCCTGACTGTGATTTCCGTGAAGGGTAAACAAGCTGTTTTTGAAGTAGGGCCAGAAACTTTGAAGAAATCCAATCTCGGGTTTCTTCGTGTTGGCATGAAGGTTAATTTGGAAAAACCTGTTTCTGCTAGCAGTGATTTCAGTGGTCATTTTGTGCAAGGACATGTTGATACGACTGCTGAAGTTTTAAAAATGGAAAAATCTGGACCTTGGGTTGATGTCTGGTTTTCACTTCCAGATTTGATCAAACCATTCTTGGTTGATAAGGGTTCTGTTTGCATTGAAGGTGTTAGTTTGACGATAGTTCAGGTCAAAAAAGATAGATTCAGTGTCGCCTTGATTCCTCACACTCTTACGATGACCACCCTTGCACTTAAGAAGCCTGGAGATATGGTTAACATTGAAACGGATATGATTGCAAAATACGCCATGCGGGCCTACGAACTGTTTTTTAAAGGCAAAAAGTAATCGATGAACCTTTACGATATTCCACCAAGGCAAACTCAGTCCTACTTGACCGAGCTTTTAAAAAGTAGAAATATCTGGCCCAAAAACAAAATGGGGCAGAATTTTCTTATTGATCTCAACCTTATGGATCTTGTCGTCAATACCGCGAATTTACAACCTTCCGACGCTGTTTTGGAAGTAGGTAGTGGTACTGGTAGTCTCTCTAACCGATTGGTGGAAGGTGCGGGGTTTGTTTTAAGTGTTGAACTCGATCCCGCTTTCCAAAAGTTAACCGCAGAAACCGTGATTGAACGGGATCGATTCTTTCTTCATTGTGGTGATATCCTTAAAGGCAAGAATCAGATTCAACCCCAAGTTACTGAAAAATTAACTGAAATTACTTCAATGCCCGGTATCTCTGGCTACAAATTGGTTGCTAATCTTCCTTATGCTGTTGCTACTCCCGTAATAAGTAATTTACTTATTAGCAGACACCCGCCCACTAAAATAGTTGCCATGGTGCAATTGGAAATCGCTGAGAAAATTATTTCGAAACCTAAAAGCAAAGAGTTTGGATCATTGCCTATTCTTTTTCAAAGCCTTGCTAAAGTGGAAATCGTTCGAAGAATATCTCCCGCGGCATTCTGGCCTAGGCCCAAGGTTGATTCTGCAATTATTAAAATTGATCCGTGCCCAATTCTTAGAAGTAAGCTTGTTTTTGAAGGGGTGAAACCCGAGGATGGCGCTCTTTGTTTCAGAAATTTTCTTAGAGGCTTATACGTTCATCGCAGGAAAAATTTACGCGGGGCTCTCTTGTCCATGCCCGATAACAAACTCTCCAAAACTGAAATTGATGCCAAGCTTGGTTTTCTTGATATCAAAGGCGAAATAAGAGCTGAAACTCTTTCACCGCTTGATCATCTCAGGCTTTGTTCGCAATTTGGTGCTGGCGTGTTTCTGTCTGATGAGGCTGATGATACCGCTGATTAATTGATTCTCAGTTCGCGTATTTTTAAGGTTATCTTCTGAAGCTGACTATTTACTTCCACTTCGTTTTTTGTCCTGCATGCTTCTTTTAATTTGACTGCTTCCCGATTTAGATCGGATGATACCGCCAAGATTGATTCTTTTTTATTTTCTGGCATATCCGCACTTTTTGACATCAGCCTAGATGTTTGCTCTAACCCTTTTGCTGCATCCTCAAGCTCCGCCCAGTTGTTGATAAAAAAAGATTCTGTTGCAACTGACGACTGGTTTCTTGCTCGAGACAAAAGATCTTGGTAAGGCGGGACCGGGGTGTTTTCTGCCAAGGGTTGAATGGATGCTGCTTTTTCTGAAACAGATTGGCACCCTGGGGCGAATAGGCTTAACAGGAGCAAAGAGGCGAATAAGGTGTTTTTCATGTTGTTTCCCATTTTATACTATACCCTATTCTACCACCTTCCTGACGGCCCGTAGGTTTCTATACCGGTTTTTGGGGCAACATTTTGGCTAGCGTCAGGCAATGCGATCAATTCTCTGCCACGCCTTTTCTGCTCGTCGATGTTATAAACCGCACTGTCGATCTTCTCTGGGTGTTCCTTATGATACTTGGGGCCTTCCAGATTCCTGCACCCAAAAGCCGTTATAAGTGCTATAAAAATGAATATTTTTGTATACATTGCTATCTTTTTCCTGGCTCGTTGTATTTATTTTGCCTGCCTGATTAATCCTTAAGCTTTACATAATTAAACTTTAAGATTTAATCGGCAAATTGCCTGATAAACTTTAAACTTAACAATGGCAATGCCATTCTTTTAAAGAGATAATGGCTAATATTTCGTGTTTATGTAAATTGATAATAGGCTTATTAAACGAAAAGTTAGGGTTGGATTTTATGGCTTTGACTAAGGCACCAGATCCTGAGGATTTCTTTGCTGACACAAGGATGTCTTTTGGAGATCATATTGAAGATTTGCGTTCGCATTTAATAAATGCCTTCAAGGGCTTTTTTGTAGCGTTTATTTTTAGCTTTTTAATTGGCAAATATGTTGTTGATTTTATTACTTTGCCTGTGAAGTCGGAGCTTAAAAAGTTCTACGAGCGAAGAGTATCTTCGTTACGGGAAGAATTGGATAAGGGAACAGATTCCACTTTGATTGCTTTGAATAAACCAACCGAATTTACAGGGCTAATATTTTCTAGGGCTCAACTTGAAGCTCTTTTTAAAGGTGATCCATCTCAAGCAATTAGCGAGATTAAGCCCCCTACGGATTTGTCTGAGGAAAAACTCAAAAACGAAACGGTTACTCTTTGGGTTTCTCATCTAGAGCCCCTTAAAGAATCAGCATTAATGGGCGAATCACAAAGGAAAATAGGTGATTTTGATGCCATGAGTACTTTGAGCGTTCAAGAAGCTTTCATGGTTTATTTCAAGGTTTGTATGGTGTGTGGAATTGTAATTGGAAGTCCATGGCTATTTTTCCAAGCTTGGTCTTTTGTGGCAGTTGGGTTGTATCCCCATGAGAAAAAGTTGGTGCATGTTTATTTGCCTTTCAGTGTTGTTTTGTTTTTGTCCGGCGTCTTTATTTGTGAGTTTTTTGTGATACCAAAGGCTATCGAAGCACTTTTGTGGTTCAACGAATGGCTTGGGCTAAAACCAGATTTGCGATTGAATGAGTGGTTAAGTTTTGCAATTTTTATGCCTGTAGTTTTTGGTCTTTCTTTCCAGACACCTTTGGTCATGATTTTCACGGAACGATTGGGCATTATAAATGTTGAAATGTTTCAAAAGAATAGAAAATACGCATGGTTTTTTATGGCGATTTTTGCAGCAGTTGCAACACCTTCCACTGATGCATTTAGTATGCTTTTCTTGTGGATACCAATGAGCCTTCTATATGAATTAGGCATTTTTATGTGCAAAATTTCACCCTCTAGGCCTGATTATGGAATTGATGTTCCTGAGCCTGACGAGATGGTTGGCGTCTAGTTTACCCAGCTCTCTGTAAGCGAGTTTCCATTTGAATGAAGTTATTCATGGATTTGTTTATTTTATTGGCGCAGGCCCGGGTGACCCAGGCCTGTTGACCGTTCGTGGGCAACAAGTATTAAATGATGCCGATGTAATTATTTATGACAGGCTGGTGTCTCTTCAAATTTTGCAACTTCTCCCTGATGATACTCCTAAAATTTGCGCAGAGGCCCTCCCAGGCTGCCACCCCGAGCGCATGCAAGTTCTAGTTGATTTGATGGTCGATAATGCGACCAAGGGGCTGAAAGTTGCGCGATTAAAAGGTGGCGACCCTCTGCTTTTTGGCAGAGGTAGCGAAGAAATCGAACCTTTGATTGCCAAAAATATTGCTTTTGAGATTGTTCCAGGAGTTACTGCTGCGCTTGGGGCGAGTGCTTATTCTGGAATTCCGCTCACGCATCGAGAATTTTCTAGTGCGGTTGCGTTTATTACTGGGCATGAAAAAGCAGGTAAGCCCGATAGCTTTCTTCATTGGCCAGAAATCGCAAAATTCCCGGGCACTCTCGTCTTTTACATGGGGGTGAAAAGAGCTCAAGTTATTCAGTCCAACCTTCTGGAACAAGGGATGGATCCGCAAACGCCTGTCGCCATTATTTCCCAAGCAACTCTACCCCAGCAAAAACAAGCCACCACCGTATTAGGAAATTTAACCACGATTGTTGCCCAAGAAAATTTCAACCCTCCCGCTGTTATCATCATTGGTTCCGCTGCCAAGTATTTGGGCCTTTGGGGTTGGCGCAACAAACTTCCTCTGGGCAACGCTTCAATCTTGATTTCTAGGCCCAAAGGGCAAGGGTTGGATTTCGCCTCGAAGTTGAAAAACCTTGGTGCCAATGTTTTTCAGTTTGACTCCATGGCTATCAAGAATCCGGATGATTGGAACTTGGTAGATCATGAAATAAAGAATCTTTCTTTTTTTGATTGGCTTGTATTTACAAGCGCCAACGGTGTCGAGAAATTCCTGCAAAGGTTTTTGCAACTCGGATTCGATATCCGAGTTCTTTCAAATTTGAAAATTGCGTGTATTGGCCCCTCTACAGCACTCGCTTTAAAACTTTTCCATATTAACCCAGATCTGATTCCACCCAGACATGATGCAGAGGGGTTAATTGAGGCACTATTGCCTTTGGTTAAAGGTGGGAAAGTGCTGCTTGCAAGGGCCAAGGAGGGCAGGGCGCTACTCAGCCAAGAATTGTCGAAAATTTGCCAGGTTACCGACTTGCATGTTTATTCTCAGGGCCCCGCCTCGCAAGAACAAATCGATAACATTAAATTGATGTTGTCAAATACTTCGATGGATTATGTTGCGGTCACCAGTTCAAACAGTGCCAAGGTGCTATTTGATTCGTTGGGTAAAGAACTAGGGGTGGGGATTGCTGGGGGGAAAACCAAAGTTGTTGCAATTAGCCCGCTGACTTCCGAAGAAGTGAAGAATTTGGGTTGGGGTAGTGCGCTAAGTTCTGAAAACTTCACAATAGATGGAATGATTGATGAGATGATTAATGATTGGTCAAATAAATAGGCTTTGAAATAAGACTTTAAAGTGGTTTAACCCAAATCTCTGAATGCATCCCAAGATAATAGAAGAACTGCAATGCTGCAAATAATTGCAATTGCATCCACAACAACATTTGAGCGACCAAAGGGCAGACTGATAGCAATATCAAGGATAAACAATAATAAAACTAATCCTGCTGCCCCCATGGAACCCCAACATAACCATTTCTCCATGGAGAACCCCTTAGATACCACTAGTTCCTTGAGTACTTACTTGCATTAAATCGACATATAATCAAAGTAGGTTAACTAAACAATGATCCTAGAATGATATATATCCTATAAAATGCAAGACTTATCGTAAGATGTAAACTTAAAAATGCATACTTATCAGAAATTGTTGAAAATCTCTTGAGCTTTTAGGGCTTAATTAGAAATGCTTAAGCTCAAACTGGGGATAAATGAGTGCTAGTTTTTGCGTTTTCTAGGATTAAGTCGGTCAGTCTGTCCACTAGCTTTCTCAAATCTTCAATTTCTTCATCATTCAACTTTTGTAGCAATTCTTGAACAAAGCTTACCCTTGTAGTTTGATGGCTTTCAAAGGCGTTGTTTCCCGCATCTGTTAAAATGACATCGATTTTTCTTTTATCTAAAGAGTTTATGCTGCAAGAAATCAACGCTATGTCTCGGTTTTCAAGAGATCTAATAATTCGTGACATCTGGGCTGGGAGAACCCCTAATAACTTTTGAATATCCCCTACATTCATTAAATCTTTGTTTCGGAGATGGCACAGAGTTAAAAACTCCATCTCCTTCAGACCTTTGTTTTTTCTCTTATTTCTAGGTTGGGCCAAGCTGATCTGGTTGTTTAAGTCTACAATTTGTTGGGCCAGCGTGCCCAATGGTCTCGAATTTGATTGATAAACCATAATATTTCACTCATTCATCAATAAGCCATGCAAAAACAATAACCATACGAATGTAAACAATACACTTACCCTGTGTCAAACAAGATCGTTTAAATAGATTGGGAGATTTAAGAAGAATAGGTGTTAAATTTCATTTTGTAGTGATAGTGCCGGTTTTTCCGACAGATGTCGTTTCTTAGCCGTTTTGCTTCGTCTTGTTCTAACTTAAAGCTAGGGTGCATTTCTTCGAACTTGTCTTGTTAATTTAGACCCTTTTTTGCTACTTACAACATGGTCTCGGTGAGATTTATTAAGCATTTGACCAAGGATCGGTCTTTCTATGAAGAATTTTCTTAGAGCATTGCGGTACGCTTGGCCTTATCGCATTAGGTTGGTAGCCTCCATTGTTTGTGCGATTTTTGCTGCCATTCTTTGGGGCCTCAACTTTACCTCTATTTATCCTATTCTTAAACTTTTAAATAATGACCAAAGCCCTCATCAATGGGTGGATTCTTGCATTGCGAATTGCAACAAGGAGATCGAGCAAATTGAAGCGGTTTCTGATGCGTTGAATGAAAAATCAAAAGAACTGGAGAAGCTTCAGCTTAATAAATTCGTTGAACAACAACGAAGAGAGCACACCCATGCCCTAGTGAAGGTTGAAAGTAAGCTGGTTTATGCTCGTAAACAAATGGATTGGTATCTGGTTGCACACAAATATATCTACGCCTATTTGCCTAGGGATAGTTTTACCACGCTCGCTTATGTACTCGGGTTTGTCTTGGTTGGTGTTTTCATCAAATGTATTTTCGAATTCTTTCAGGAGTCGCTCGTGGGCAGCGTAGTCAACCTTTCTCTTTATGACATGCGCAATCGGTTTTATCGCAATGTGGTTCACTTGGATGTGGATCAATTTGGAGAGCAGGGCACCAGTGAACTGATGGCTCGTTTCACCAATGACATGGAATCCGTTGGTTCCGGGTTGAAAACACTTTTTGGGAAAGTCATAGCAGAACCTTTGCGCGCTATTAGCTGTGTGATTTTTGCTGCATGTATCAGCTGGCAGTTGACGCTTCTGTTTTTAATTTTGGTACCGGTAGCAGCATTCATTCTCGGGAAGATTGGTCGACTTATGAAGCAAGCAACTAGACGCTTGCTTGAAAGAATGTCGAGCATCTACAAAATCCTTCAGGAAACTTTCCAAGGTATTAAGTTGGTGAAGGCTTATACCATGGAGCCTTATGAACGCCGTCGCTTCAGAGCCGCTACTTATGATTATTACCTGAAATCCATGACCGTGGTTAACATTGATGCTTGTGCAGGCCCAATCATAGAACTTTTGGGGGTTGCAGCAGTAGTTGGTGCCTTGCTTGCTGGTTCTTTTCTTGTGTTAAAGCATGAGACCATGCTTTTTGGTATGCGCATGAGCCAGCACCCGATAGAACCCGAGAGCTTATTACAGCTTTATGTTCTTCTTGCAGCGATTGCTGATCCGGTACGCAAGCTTTCTAGTGTCTTTACTAAAATCCAATCAGGTTGTGCTGCTTCAGATCGGATTTTCTTTTTCATGGATAAGCAACCCAGGGTCAGCGCTAACTGTGAGGGGCCTGCCTTTGTTAAAACCGAACATGGATTGTGTTTGGATTACAGTTCCAGGACTGGAGATATGCCTTTTAAAACAGCAGAGGCTGGAAAACCAATGATTGAGTTTAAAGGCGTTTGCTTTAGTTATGATCCGGGCCGGCCTATTGTTTCGAATATCAATCTTTCGATTTACGAGGGCGAAACAGTAGCGATTCTTGGGCATAATGGCTCGGGGAAAAGCACACTGATGGGGATGATTCCAAGATTTTATGATCCGGATCACGGCACAATTTTCCTAAACGGGGAAGATCTTCGTAACATCAACCTTCGTAGTTTGCGTAAAAAAATCAGTGTTGTTACTCAGGAAACGGTTCTTTTTGATGATACCATTTACAACAATATTGCTTATGGAACACGGGGTGCGACCAAGGCCAGTGTCGAATCTGCAGCAGCAAAAGCTTTTGCTCATGATTTTATTCTTAACCTTCCCAAGGGTTATGAAACCATGGCCGGGGAATCAGGCAACAAGCTTTCCGGAGGTCAAAAACAAAGGATAGCATTGGCTCGCGCCATCCTGCGTGATCCTGCTATTATTATTCTTGATGAATTTACCAGCCAATCCGATCCCGAAAGCGAAGCTTTAATTCACAAGGTTATGAAAGATTTTCTCAAAGGTAGAACCTCTTTTGTTATCACCCACAGGTTGAATACTTTAGAGATAGCTTCTCGTATTATCGTTCTCGACGCTGGAATTGTTGCAGCAGTAGGTACACATAAAGAGTTGATTGAAAATTCTGCAGTTTACAAGCGGATGTTTGAAGTTCATGGGAAAAGGCTTTCCGCCTAATTGATTATGGCAGCGCAAGACTTTCGGTTATCGCTGGGAAAAAGTTTGCACAATAACACTGAAGGTTATTCTTTTGTTTTGCTTGTTTTTGCAGGGATTATTCTCTTTTTATTCTCCACTTACTTTGCATTCTTTCACCATTTCGCAAATCGTGATTTTTGGAGCAGCCATGAAGCTCGTGCTGCGATGAATGCCGATAGTATTTTAGATGGAACGAGCGGCTTACTTCCCAAGATATATGATGGTTCCGACGATCTGCAAAAGCCCCCTTTTTATTATTGGATGGTTGCGGGCATCTCCCGTTTTCGAGCTACCGAGGTGGATGCGGTTTCAGTGCGACTGCCCTCTGCAATTGCAGCTTCTGGGATCATTGTTTTGCTATTTCTTTTCCTTTGGAAAAATCATGATCTTTATGCAGCTATTCTTGGGCCGACTATCTTGCTTACATGTATTCACTTTGGATGGTTGGCAAGAATCGGGCGCATAGATATGGCGATGGCGTTTTTCACGACAAGTTCAGTGTTAGCGTTTTATCAGGCTGGTAAATCTGATGGGAAAACAAGGCTGATCTTACTTGTATTAACTTATGTTTCGATATTAATTTCGGTGTTGATGAAAGGTTTGCCTGCTTTGGTTTTGGTTTTGCCTTTGTTTGCTGTCTGGATGTTTTTTGATGGTTTTCATAATGAAGCGAAGAAAGATGTTTGTTCTTGGTTTGCGTATTTTGTTAACAAGGTAGGGGAGTATCGATTGGTTTCGGGGTTATTAGCGGTATTGGTTTTGTCTTTTATCTATTTCTACTGGATTAATAAACAAAGTGAGGGGAAATTTTTCGAGGTGTTTTTTGGGTATCATCATTGGGTTCGCGCAATGGGTAATGGGGCGTTGCGATCGCATCCCCCCTGGTTTTATGTTTATCAGTTTTTTATCGATTTTGCTCCTTGGTCTCCGATTTTTTATGGCGCGATTGTGGCTGTTCTTTGTACCAATCGCTTCAAGCTTTCTTCGCTTCATTGGTTTGGATTGATTTGGTTTCTTGTCATGTTTTTAATTTTATCCATAGTCAGTTATAAGAGAGCGGATTACTTATTACCCGCTTACCCTGGTGCTGCACTTTTTTTAGCTTTGTTGTTGTCTGATGCCCTGAAAGTCGCATTTTCGAGGGATTTTCTTACGATTAAAATGTTTTTTACCAGCGTTGTAATGTTGTTGGTTGCAAGCACGATTGGCTGGGTCTGGTTTGTTGATTTTTACCTTCCCAAGTTAGAACCTATGCGGGAGATGAAATCTGCAGCAAAAATAATCCGCAAAAGTACTGGTGAGAGTTTATTATTTTTCAACATGGAGGCTCATGCACTAGCCTTTCATTTGGGTAAACCGGTGGAAACGGTTATCGGATGGGAAAAGCTCGGGAAAGCAATTGATGTTAGAAACGAATCTTTTGTCCTTACTTCACCTGATAATCTTGAAGAAATGATCGGGAAATTCCCCAGATACAAATTCGATGTTCTATATTTAAAAAATGAGGCAGAAACAAAAGGACTTAGCAGACCCTTTGTTTTTGTTAAAATTGTTTCTATGGATCGTTCTTAGTTTCTTTCGTAAGAAGTTTGCATGAAAGAATATTCTTTTTCCCCAGTATCGAGCTCTTCACTTTGCTTTTTGCTTTTTGCAAAGATCGAAGATATGGCTTCGTTAAAACATGGGCTAAAGAAATGGCTTGATTATATTGCAACATTTGAAAACAAGGTGGAAGTTATAGTTGCACCGATTGGGAAAGAATTGGCGGAATCAGAATTGTTGGAGATAAAAGGTGCAGTGGAAAAGTTTGCAAGCCAGGATGTGTTGTCTCGATTAGAGGTTTTGGCAACATGCTCGCAATCAGAGGGGGATGCATTTCGACTTGGGTTTGAGCATTCTTCTCATGAGATTTTTGTGGTTGCACCTTTGTTGCCACGCTTTTGCCAGCCTTCCATTCTTAAAATCATGTTGCAAAATACCGAACAGGCTCACCTTGCAGGTGCGGTTCGGGTGTTGGATTTTTATCCTCTTCCCCTAAGGTTTCTTTTCTTTTTAAAAGGAGTTTTAGGAAGACTCTTTTTGTGCATTCCTTTTGAAAATATTTCTGGTCCGGGTTCTTTTCGGGGGCGTGTTCAAAGCTGGATTTTCTGGTTCATCTTTGGCGTACGCTATTTTGATCCTTTTTTTCCAGTCCGGGTTTATAGGCGGGATGTGCTTGCGTCCTGTCTTCCTGTTTCCAAGGGTAATTTCTTTCATTTGGAGATACTTGCAAAAGCTAATTTCCTCGGGTTCTTATTCTTTCCCGAGCAACCCTGGCCCGAAGAGTTTTCTAAATCTTCTAAAACTTTGATCCCCGATCGTGGTGATCTTTCCTACCTATCAGATTTCTATTATTTATTGTCCAATCCTACTTTCTCAACTTCCAACCCACCTTTGGCTAAAGTACCTGCAAACAATGCCGATTTGGGGGATTCCGATAGGGATGCCAACTCTTTTATTCCCGAATAATTCCCCGCAATGTCTTGACGGAGGGGTTTCTTACCTTAGGATTGTATTGCATGCCGAAGTGGCGAAACTGGCAGACGCGCTAGCTTCAGGAGCTAGTTCTCGCAAGGGAGTGGAGGTTCAAGTCCTCTCTTCGGCATTTAAACTTCAAGTTACGAGTCAAGTATTCTAAGACTTTCAAGCTTATGCCAAGCTTGAAGGGTTACTTCATGTTTAGTTGAATTGATTTCAAAAGCATGTTCCTGACTTCTGATGCTTTAGTCAATTTCTTAAAGTTAATTCTGAAATCATTTAATAAGGTTTCATCGAGGCTGTTTAACACTCTTAGAATAGGGTGCAATCTCTGAACTGAAACACTTATTGCGGTAACATTGCAACTTGCGAGGAATGTGGCGCCTAAGGGGTCTGATGCCAGTTCTCCGCAAACAGTGATTGGTTTGCCTGAGGCATGGGCATGATCGATTGCGGAGGAAAGAATCGACAAGAATCCGGGGTGGCAGTGGTCGCCTTGGGAAGATCCCGCTTCTTCATTTCGTTCCAATCCAATAACGGAAGCAAAAAGGTCATTGGTTCCAAGGGCAAAAAAGTCAGCTTTATCTGCCCAAAAAGGCATCATGGGGATAGAAGCTGCAGTTTCTACCATCAATCCAAGTGGGATATCCGGGTTGTGATCCAGTTTTTCTGTAGACAAAGATTCCCTAGCGTCCTGCATGGTTTGCATCACAAAATCGAGAGTCTCGGATGAGGCGACAAGCGGGATGAGTATTTTTGGTGTTCCTTCGATCCCTGCACGCATGATTGCCCTAACCTGCTCGTAAAAAAGTTTTTGCAGGGGTGGTGAATCCAACACTTTGCGCCAATCATAAGCGCGCGAGGCTGCGCCACCAATGTCGGAAAAAGAGGCAAGCTTATCGGGGCGCAGATCAAAGGTGCGAATCGTTGTGGGCTTGCCTTGCATGTTTTTTAGCAACTTAGAATAAATGGCAAATTGTTCTTCCTCGGTGGGAATGGTGCGCCTTGCAAGAAGCATAAATTCGCTACGGAAAAGCCCAACACCTTCTGCGCCAAGATGTAGGGCAGTGGGCACTTCCCATAGCAGGTTGATGTTCACAAATACGGTGGGAACTTTTTCTGTTTTGGTTTGAACGGGATAAAGCGATTCGGGTAGTTCCAAAGGTTGCGTTAGTGCATGAATTCTAGCTTCACTTGGATCGAGACAAATCGATTGGGCTGGTCCATCGATAAGGACTATTTTTCCGGGTATCAATAAATCTTGGAAACCATCGCTTAGTTGCATCATGGGTATGCCCAAAGCGCGTGCAAGAATAGCTGCATGGCATTCCGGCCCACCTTTTTCAACAATGACGCCCGCTAATTTTTCAGGGCTAACTGCAAATAGCTCCATCACTGAAGCTTCTTTGCAAATCAAAACTATTCGCTGCTCAGTTGCGCCACCGTTGGACTTTTGAGGCCTTAAATTCCAAAGCACTCGCAGGAAAACATCCTTGATGTCGTAAATGCGTTCCTGAAAGAAAGGCGCTTTGATTTTCTGAAATGCTGCAAGATATTTATCAAGCGTGAAAATAAGCGCAGTTTCCGAACTCATCCCTTCCACCACGCATGTCATCAAATCTTTTTCAATGGTTCGATCTTGTAGAATCATCAACTGAGCATCTAAAATTGCACCGTGGTCCTGCCCCACAAGATGTGCTATCCGCATTCCCATTGCAGCTAATTCTTCTTTCGCTAGGCTCATTGCCTTTTCCATGCGCTCTTTTTCAATCTCCAACCCTGCAGGTTTGAACGCAGTGGTCGAGCGCCATTCCTCCAAACTGTCGATCGAATAAGTTCTACCAACCCCAACTCCGGGGCTTAAAAGCCTTGCATGCAGTTCCTTAGTTGAATTGCTGGGTTCACCCGGTGTAAAGGGTTCATGGGTGGCTGCAGTTAATTGTGAAAGAAGCCGAGCATCGGAAGCAACCGTGGTAAGTTGCGCGGCCACAGTAACTAAAGTTCTTATTTCATTGATGGAAAAGCTTCTGGGCTCTTCAGTTTGAATAACCAAAACCCCAACCAGACATCCGGCCTTTACCAAGGGAACGCCCAGAAATGAAAGGTATGGGTCTTCACCCGCTTCTGGAATGTATTTGAATCGTGGGTGGGAAAAAGCGTTAGCGACCATTACCGGGCGCAGGGTTTCTGCGACCAACCCTACTAGGCCTTCCGTGGTTTTTAGTTTTACTTTACCTATCGATTCTTTTCGAAGTCCGACAGTCGCACCCAAAACTAATTCGGTTCCCGAGCTTTCAAGAAAATAGACCGAACAAACATCGGCTTTGAAACGCGAGGAAATTAATTCCACGATGTTTTCCATCGTTTCTGCTGGATCGCGAGTATGTGCTACAAGCTTGCTAGATTCTTCCAAAGTTAATAGGAGAGGGTCTTCTTGATCGGTAATTTTGCGGTTCATTCCGTCCTCTGATGCTAAATCAGTTGATATTAGTTGCATTAAAATATTCCCTTTCGCTCTGGTTTAGATTCCAGAGAAACCGGGAGAGATGTGATTCATTCAAGGTAATGATTTACCTTGTTTTATTATCTTCGTACATTTGATGGTATTTTGCAACAGTTAGGATTGCAAGGAGGCAAATTTGTTTCACAATAACTGTTTTTGTCTTGGTTTCCTGGCCTAGAAGGAAGCGACCATTTTTTTTCTAATCTTGTACTTTTGCAACCCGGGCATGCCGCGATTTCCCCTGAAAACACTAACTGCTCAAATTCTTGATTACACTTTTGACAGACGAATTCATACATGGCCATGTTGTTTCTCCTAGCTCTTTTTCCGTTTGATTGTCTCGCTTGCCTTAAACAAAAACAAATTTTCTTCTTCGCTAAGGCTGTCTCTACCACTCAATGAAATCTTTTCCAATATTTGGTCCACCCGAATCAACATATCTTGCGGGATGCCCACTTCTTTTACTTCATGCTTGGGAGTATAAGCAAGTACTTCTTCCTGATATAATCGCAGCTTTGGTTTCTTCTTGAATAGTTGCAAAGAAGGCATTTTTTCGGGTACAAGTTTCCAGCGAAATATGTGGTACATATACGCAAACAACGCTCCAGATAAATGCACTTCCACTGCAACCGAACCTTGTTTCCCTGAAATAAGATTGAATGCATCAAACCCTACAAACAATATTGCCATCAACCATATAGGCATGGGGATGATAAAAAACAAAAGAACAGTGCGATTAGGAAACCAGCACGCAAAAAGAATAAGAACTGCGCTTACACCACCCGAAGCCCCTAAACACACTGCTTGACTGTTATGCAGCCCTATTTGTGAACCTAAAACAAAAGTTAATCCACCTATAATTATGCTGACCACATAAAAAAGAAGAAATTCTTTTGCGCCAAGCACATCTTCCACTTCCCTACCAAACATCCATAAAACAAGCATATTCATTAAAAGGTGGAGTGGGCTGTCCATGCTGTGAAGAAACGCATAGGAAAAGATGCGCCAAATTTCGCCATCGATTACTTTACTCGGATTTAGTATAAGCCACTCTGTTACTAATCCGCCTCCGGATGGCGTTCGTGTGCTGATCTGTAAAATGAAAAGAACAATGTTGATTCCGATTAGCCATTTACAAATACTTATATTGCCCCAGCCCTTTTCAAAGGAGGAGTTGAGGTTAGTTTTGTAATAGTCTCTGTCATAAACTCCCATAAGCGGAGATGTCCCAAAGGCCTTGGTATTCATAAAATCACTAGACCAAGTTATTTTAGGATGTTTTAAGGTAATTAAGAAACATCGATTTAAGTTAATTTGAATTTTTTTTATATATACCTATGAAACGATAATGCCGCCCCTCTATGAAATTAAACGAACTACGAAATGGTGTCTGTGCCGTTATTGCTGAGAAAACCCGCAGTCAGATGGTGCAATCTTGCAATCACGCGTTTGATTTAGGGGCGCATCTGGTGGAGTTAAGGCTTGATTTTCTCGAAGAAGAATTTTCCATTGCAGAGGTATTAAAGAATATTTCGGGCCCGACTCTTGTGACCATCAGACGGAAAAGCGATGGTGGTCTTTGGGAAAAAGACGAACATTCCCGCATTAAAATCTTGCAACAGGCACAATATTCAGGTGCCCATGCCATTGA
>Ga0214919_10003334_pt1 | contig 24344 bp, 28 predicted proteins | sample LL1503_MetaG_FD_177994 | JGI IMG/M metagenome (GOLD analysis project Ga0214919, IMG submission 177994) | Freshwater microbial communities from Lake Lanier, Atlanta, Georgia, United States - LL-1503 | ecosystem: Environmental > Aquatic > Freshwater > Lake | place: USA: Georgia | collected... | reverse complement strand
AATATTAAATTTTTTAAAAAACTTATAAAATATATATAAAAATAAAAAAGTGAATACATTTTTTATTTTTTTACAAAGTGTATAATTATTAATATACACAATGGCACAACCAACTAATAATAAAATGGGGAAGATATATATTGCTAGTATGAACATGAGGGGCTCTTGGGGTACAAAGATTGACCCTAATAGCACTACTGTTAATGTTACTAGTGCTCAAGGTAAGGTAAGTAAGAATAGAAGGGATTTTAGTCCTATGACTCCTATAGAGGGAGGATATCATGGCTATTGGAATTTTGAATCTAGATGGCAATCTGGTAAGATATTTGAAGGGATTGATGAGAATGTGGTTAAGGCTTGGTGGAAGGCTCAACAAGCACCTAAGAGAAGATATCCTAAGGGAAAGGGAAAGAGGATATTATGTGCTCGATTTGAAGGATATGAAGAAATGGGTGATATTGACTATATTACTGCTAGAATGACTGTCTATGTAAAGGAGTATTATGAATTGATTAAGAATAGGGAGATGACTTTACATTGGAAGAAGGCTTTAGAAGAAGGTAAGAATATAACTATATATGACTTTGATGGTCCTAGAACAGAGGATGGAGGTGTTACTTGTTTAGAAGTTACGGAAGACGTATTAAAGGAAAAAATTATGGACACTAAGTTCCCTTTTGGTCATGGTTATGTAGTAGCTTGTGCTATTAGTGGCATCGATATTAATACATTTTGTAAGTAAACAGTGTATAAAAATAAATTAAATAAATAAAAATAAATTAAATAAATAAAAATAAATTAAATAAATAAAAATAAATTAAATAAAAAAGACCGCAATTAAGAGTCTTTTTTTATATTTTTACAATGTAAATAAAATCGTTACACTTTTGACGGAAATAGAAACCCATCTGTTTGTAAAATATTGTTTATCTCTTCCCATACAATAGGACCATTCACAATCTTAATATTCTCAACGTTTTCCATATTACAATGTTTTAAATCAAATAAATCATATATATTTTTAAGCAATTCATAATCCTCAATATAACTAGTATTTTTTAATAACCATTCATAAAAGCTCGGTTCTTCTTTTTGTTTTTTAAATCTATAAAACAACTTGAGAGTCTGCTGTAAATTATGAGTGTTCTTATTATCACTATACATATTATAATCAGTGCCAGATATAACACAAATTTCGCGCAGTTCTTGTTGTGTCATTTGAAGAGTATTTAGTATTTCCTTGTTGTCATATAAAACAATGGTGTGATTCAATAAACTAATATATCGAATTACGCGCTGACAACCATAGACAAACATATCCATATCTTCGCTTAAACATGCCCATACCTTATTATTTATAACAAGCTGCGCACATAATTCATCTGCTTCACCAAGCGCGTCATAATATGTAGCCCCATATGCTCTAATCAAGTCTTTTACTTCGTCAATTTTATCTCGAGTTATATACACAAATTGCTTTTTTAACAAATCCATATTACTTATTATTTCCTGTTTATCCGCTTCATCTATATCTTTATTTTCAGCAAGTTCTTTTTTCAATTTATTATATTGTTTTTCAGCCTCTTTCTTATCTGCTCGCCGCTTTTCTAGCAGTGCCTTTTTTTCAGTGGGGGATTTACCATCAAAAACAAAGATTGGTGTTATTTTATAATGCCGGAAAATAGAAAGCATTAAATAAATATTCTCTATTAACGCGTTTTCAGCGTGAAATTTATACATATATATGCTTATATCAACGGCAATTTTTTTACCGGATAATTCAGCAATTGAAACAAACTTGATTGAATCACTGCATTCGTTTCTTAGAAATCGATTTAAATGTTTAATGCCCATCTTATACAAATATAGTTAGTTATGTATTTATGTAAGAGTTAATTTTATAATTTCAATTTTAAAATTAATAATTTTTATTATATTATTATTATATTATTATTATATTATAATTATATACTATACTATGGGATCTTTATTTAGTATGTTTAGTAAACCCACACAAAACCCCAATATGGGTATATGGAACGGAAACGAATATTCAAATACTAATATGAGAGAAAGGAATGAAATGATTGGAGGCAAAAATAAAACAAAGAAAATTAAATCACGTAACCAAAAATCAATTAGAAGACAAAAATAAAACAAATATAAATTATTTATAACAAACATTATAAATAATTATTTTCTAGATTTTATAGATTTTCTAGATTTTCTATAATTTATAGATTTTCTCCTATACTTTTTTGTTTTTTTATTTTTTTTTCCACCAGAAGAATTAAATGAAAAATGACTACTTACACCAAAATGGTCAGACGCAAACAAATCATAATTTCCATAACCATTTTTTCTAATTCTAGCAAATAATTCAGGAATTTTTTTAATTGTATTAGGAATAATTGTTTCTTCGTAAGCACGTATTTCATTTTCTCTTGTTAAAGCTAATGGATTATCTAAAATAACCATTGATTCTCTAGGTCTCAATTTTTCATTGCTGAAAATTCCATCATAACGAAACATTTTTTCCTCTAATTTAGAATTATAACGCAACGTATTTTTATCCGTGTTTTCAGTTAAACCAGACTTCCATGTTTCATTTCCTTTTATTTTTCCATCCGGACCATTTATTGCTACCCAAGAATCTAATAATCTAAGACCTTGTAATATAAATGATTCAGGCCAATTTTTAGAATCTTCCGTTTCAACAGAATTAAGGTCAAAATTAAAATCACCCAAAATAATTAAACCTTTTTCTCTTATATTTTCTATTTTAGAAATAAGATTTTGAATAAATGAAATTTGCTGACTTCTACATCTAGAATAATCTTTCCAAAAATATTTTTGTCCAGGTGATGCCTTGGAACCTGCTTGTAAATATACATCTATAATTACTAAATTATTAAACTCAAATACACCTAATGAATCCGTATAATCTAAATTACCTTTTAAAGCATAAAAACTTAATTTTTTCGGTTTAAATTTAGATAATATAAATACATCAACATCTTTTTCTTTATAAATATCACGTTTCATCATACTCTCTGGTAAATCTTTTTCATAATAATGAGGATAAATTTGTTCTAACCCATCTTTGTATAGAAAATTAAAATAAAAGAGGGACATTTCTTGAAAACATACAATGTCAGGTTGTTCTGCTTTTAAATAATCTCGCATCATTTTAGCACGTAAACTCATAATTAATAATCGTGGGTTGGTACCGTGATAGTTACCAGCACCATCAATTTCTGAAGGGTCTGGATGTTTTTCCATATAAATACCCAAAGCATTCATAGTAACTATAGAAAAATTTTGTGGTATATCTTCACCAGTAGTATTATCTATAACAGTTACTCTTTCATTATCGCCTTCTTTATTTATACACGGTTCAATAAAATGATCAGGTGAATAACGTTTTTCTTTTCCGCGAATCACATTTTGATTATATTCAACTACATCATCAACTTGTAAATTAGATAATGAAATTATATCTGGATTCGATATATCATAATCTAATGAATTACACAATTCTGGTCTATTTTTATCAACACATAACCCGAAATTTATAGTATCCGGACCACATTCACTTTTATTTTCACTACAGTTTCGAGTAAAATTTCCCCATCCACCTTTTTTATTAGTATATTTTTTAGATTTTTTATTTTTCATATAAATATATATATAAAATAAAACGATAAATTATTATTATTTTTAATAATTAAAGGCATAAAGACTTTGTAAAATAACCGGTATTATCTAAATTGCTGAACTTTACATCATTGATTTGTGTTATGTTGTTCCAGTTTTCTAATCTATTTCCATATTTATAGAAGGTTCTATTTTTACTCCTTGTTTTTTAATATCTATAGTTTTAAAGTTATTATTATTATTATTCATTATGTGATATGTACGTGTTTGTCTTGATTTGTATTGATTGCTAATTTGGTTAATAAAATTATTAAATACAGGGTCTGAATTAGTTTCAATCAAAGTAATTTTTTTACTACTAAAAGTATTTAAAATTAAATTATATCTAGACATATTTATAAATAATAATTATAATATAATTTTTACAAAAATAAAAAATTGTAACGTCTTCTGTTGTTCCAGCTTTCTAATCTATTTCCAGAAGAATTGGTTCTTATTCCGGTTTTTACTCCTTGTTTTTGAATATATCTCTCTTTAAACGTAGTAATATGATTTATTATGTCATATATATGCGTTTGGCTTGAGTTTGCTGTAGTACCAATATTGTTAATAGAAGGAATAAAATGAGGCATATTTATAAATAAAAAATTGAAATAATTTTGTAAAATAATAAATTAATATAAAATACTTATTATAATGAATACACGAAGTCAAACCACATACGAAAAGAAAGCACTATATGAAGTCAATATTGACTTTGATGAGGCAAGTGAAGCCTGGAAGGCTAATAAAAAATATATTGGTAATGGTTCTTACAAATATATTACACCTAAAAATAATACTCTTCTAAACAATCCACAATCAACTAATAAAAATAGCAGATGTATTCAACAAACAAAGTCTGGAAGTCAATGTAAGAGAGAAAGTCTAAATGATTGCGAATACTGTTTTCAACACACCAAATAAAAATATTCTTAACCATCCGAAAATAAAAATATTCTTAACCATCCGAAAATAAAAATATTCTTAACCCATTTCACAAATACTCATTCTCATATTATTAATTATAAAACTGTGAATATCATTTTTACCAGAAGCCTTATTAGAAGTTAAAGAATTGTCCTTAATTTGCCCAGCATAAAAACTTTCCATTTTATATACATTTTCAAGCATACTCCTAGTTTTATAATTTTTTTGTATAAACTTACAAAATTCACTTTGATTTGAAACTGTTTTTTTAAATTGTAAGAGAGAAAGATTGTTTATTTTACACCATGATAAAAAAGATTGATAATTGTTAAGCATTATTGTTTTTATTACATAATATGCTAACACATTTGTATTTTCTTTATATAATGTGCTTCTCATGACAATACTTTCATGTTTTTTATGATACAAATCAGTATATGTGAGTCCCATAAAATCAAGTGCTTTGACCATTTGAAAAAAACTATATGTTCTCTCAAAATTTATTAAAAATTCACAGTTGGTTAAAAATTCTTCCTCATTTTCCTTTTTTTTCAATGATAAAAAGCTACAAAATGTAATATTCATTATTTCTGCCCAAAATTCAGTATATGCTTCGTATAAATTAACTTGAGAATTGACATTAAAAATATTTAATATTGTTCTATGACAAGTTGTATTATTCATATCTGAAAAATCGAGCGCAAAATTGTGAAAAGTTTCGTGAATAAAAACCTTGAACCATTCTTCTTCTCTAAATATAACTATTTCTGAATCTGCTGGACAAGTTGTTGTAAACCCCGTATTTACATGTATCTGGTCAATAATATCTATATTTGAATCTGGAACATGTTTTTCAAGTTTAGTAAAATAAAAATAAGTCGTAAAATTTGCTGAACACTTTTTAGAACCATATTCATTCAAAATATATAACCACAATACTATGTTATCAATGTGTTTGTTATAAGTTTCAATCTTTATCCTATCAATAGATTCTTCTACTATAAAAAAGACTTTGATATTCCTATCAAAGAGAGAAAAAGAATATAAAATTTCAGTGGATGAATTATCATCGATAGTTTTCCTAATTTCTTTTGGGAAACTATTTGAATTGAAATTTTTGGGTTTGGTAATTTGATGAGCTGAAACAATTTTTTTAATATTTAGTTTGTAATATTTCTCTCTTTTATTCTTTTTAAGAGATAATAAATATATGTATGCGTTTAATATATCGTCATAAAGAGTTAATAATATTGAATCTGTTTTGTTTGTATGTTTGCTTTCACTAATTAATTTATTTTTTAAAAAAAAAGACATTAAATGTTTGCTTTTTTCTGTTAACTTCATTCTTATTATAGCACTCTATTTATTTTTAAATAAAATTAGATATATATTTAATTTTATTATGAATTTTTTATGAATTTTATTATTTATATTTAATATAATGGATTTAACTACAGTAATAATTATATTGGTAATATTTTTAATAATATTTATAGCGTTAAATAATGTTACTACTTCTACAAATACAGATACGTCTTCAGTTCAAAGTAATTGTACTCAAACACAATATGGATGCTGTCCGGATGGAATAAATTCTAAAATAAATCAAGAAGGGTCAAATTGTCCTTATAAGCCACCAATTGGCGGATGTGCTGGAACAAGATATGGTTGTTGTCCTAATAGCACGACTCCAAAAGCAGACCAACAAGGTTCAAATTGCCATAATCCAGTATAAAGTATAAAGTATATAATAATTATAACAAATTATTTTTTACGACCATATTTACAATGTTGCTTTTGAGAGAACCCTTTCGGTCTTCTACAATTAATACTGTCCTTGTATTTTTGAGACCATTTTTTACCTTTAGTTGTGGTTTTTTTAGTTTTATTTTTTATGATTTTGCTTATTTTACCACCACTTAATAATTTACTTTTATATCTTTCCCATTGTCTTTCAATTTCACTATCATTTATGACATTCACAATAAAATTTATAATTGTTCTTGCGCCAGTATCCGCATTTTCTGTATGATACGAACAAAAATCTTTGAATGTTTCTATATTTTCGTTAAATAAAGTAATAATTCTATCTTTATTAAGTTTTATACCAGTTCTTATTGCTGGACTTCCCAAAATACCAAATTCATGTTTAAATTTATCATAAAATTTTTGTCCAGTAATTGATTCATACTCTTTTTTTTTAATTATATCAGCAATTACTTCTTTCAATTTTTTAAATACTTCATCAAACTGTGCTTCTGACATTATATATATATATTATTAGTATAATTAAAATAATTAATAATATAAAATTCTAAAAACAATTATTTTTCCGCTTTGCGTCTAATTTTTTCACGAATCATCATCAAGTTATCAAAAATAACTGGCTCGGCACCTCGAACGTGATGAGTTAGCTTAGCATTTTTTGTAGCTAATAGAAGTTCTTCTAAATCTTTATTTTGCGTAAATTTAGCATATTGTGCCTCATACATTTCTTTATTGTCTCTATTTATAGTTTTACTAAAAAAATCAGAATCAATTGTTACCTCAACCGGTCGCAATTGTTTGCCATTATAAAGCCCTGTTTTACCTCCGGCCGCTTTAGCCATCGAAGGATCTTTGGATAAATCTGTTCCTGAATCAAGAGAAAAACTTAAATAAAAATCGTGAAAACCATTTTTAAATTTAGATGCTTGATAATAATGCTCAACAGATGACCATTGATGATTATCTAATGTGAATTTTTGAACCCAAAAATTAGATAATTTTTTGCGCCATTCTTTTATATTTTCTAATTCGGAAAACTCTTTTACCATATTATTTGGTATTTTCTCTCCTGAGCCTTTACCAGGAAGTGGTTTATCATTCGATTTTGAATAAAAATGGAATACAATTTCATCGTCATACAATCCTCGTAATTTAGCCTCAGTAAGCTCTTCATATTGAGGCTCTTTAAAAACTGGTTTCACATTACCCGTTTTAAATCTTTGAAAATCAGGAATAAGCGAAAATGGTCCTGCGTTTCTCTCCATACATTTATCAACAATCATTTTTTTAATAGCATAAGGTATTTCACTAAATTTAAAAATTTGTTTCCTCTTATAACTAACTAATTTATAATGGTAACCAGTATAATCTAATATGATATAAAATTCAGGAGTAAACACGCCTTTATTTTGTAAAATATTGTCGTTTAATTGACCGCAATTTAAAACGTTTGTTAAATCACCCGATTTATAAGCTTCACTAGACAAATTAATTGTTTTTATATTTAGGACTCTTTCTAATGTAGAAATTGCCCATGTTTCGGCCCAAAAAGTACAATGTCTAATTTTCTTTTTTAATTTTTCAAGAGTATCTATACCTTCCATAAAATTAAATTCATCTAATAGTTTTTTTGTCATCTTTTTATCTTGAACTAGTTTATCGTGTAATTTTTTTATTTCTGTAGCAGTATTAGCTAATAATTTCTTTTCATGCATGTCAATTACATTAGCAAAACTTTGTCTTATTGATGCATATTCGATATCATATTGCTTGATTTGATTTGTTTCATCAACAATTGTTTTTTTAGCATCATCATAATATTTTCTGTAATTTAAAAATAAGGTTTCGTCGGCTTCTTCAGATAATCTTTTTCTTAATTTATCAACAGATGTTTGTTGAGCAACGCTAGAAAATGCGTCTCTAATTGTAGCAAATAAACAATCACCACTGCCCTCATTATCAATAATATCATAATTTTTATTTTCCATAAATTTTTGAATCCATGTGTCTTTTTTTAGGTCCTTTAACTTACCATTATATTCAAGAGTTAAATCCGCCGACTTTTTTTTTGTTTCTTCTCTCAATAATGGTGGTATAGGAACGCCTTTTGTAAAAACAAATAATCCTTTTCTCTCAGGTGGTATTTCTCCAACTGATTCAGGATCCATTTTTTCTTCTTCCTCCCCTTCCCCCTCTTCATCTTCATCTTTTTCTTTTTCTTTTTCTTTTTCCTTATCAATTTTTCTTAAAGGTTTTTCGGGTTCCATTCTATTTTTCTTTAACATGCCATCTGTTACAAAATTATAAATTAAAGGATCATTCAGTCTTTCAACATTTAAATTATTAGAATCATCTAAATAAGAAACATAATCACTTGCTTTAATTTCATAAACACCTATTTGAATTACTTTATTATTATGCTTCACTAAATAAACAGGAAAAAATAATATATTTTTATTTTCAAATGTGTTTTTTGAATTTCCAACAGCAATAATAACTTCAATACCATCTATTTCAATTTGATACAAGTTTGCTTCTTTTTTAAAATCTTCAGAATCGACACTTTTTAATTCAGGATAACTTATTTCATTATCTATTTTTGATAATACCATATTTATATAATTTATGAATATATTTAATATTTTATTAGCATTAAATATTAAATTTTATTAGCATTAAATATTTTATTTTATTTTATTTTATTTTATTTTATTTTAATTCCATAATATAAATTTTTTCATAAATTTATCTTTTTTTAATTCATTTATATAAAACCATAATTTTTTTCTTATACAAACAATGTTATAATTATGTGATTCGCTTTCAAATAAAACAATAGTATTTATTATTTCTTCTTTATTACATTTTGTCATTTTAACTTCTTTTAAAATATTGTAATAATCGCATATTAAGAGTAATTGTTTTACTGTATAATTTATATTATAGTTTACAACTTCATGAAATAAATTGTCTGTATTTTGTTGTTCAAAATAGCATGATTTATCAGAATTTATTTCGTTTAAAATATCAGTTAAGTCTGAGTCATTTACGTTATTATTATCATTTAAATCATTATTTGAATCTTCATTTAAAAAAAAATTAATATTCTCGTTCATAATATTTATTACTTAAATAATAATATTTAAGTAATTATTTATTTCTTTTTTATTTACTTTCTTTTCTAAAAATTAAAATTACATTTCAACCATGTCCATAAATTTAAATAATGATTTATTTGTAAAACTCAAATAATTCTTAACTTTACTGTTAGCAAGTACATCAATAAAATCGTTAAGTTTCATTCCATTTATCTGAAGCTCTGAATTATTAAAATCGTCTTCATCAAATAATTCTTTTTTGTATAATATTGAAATATTTTCCGTTAACTCATCAACTTCATTCTTCTTATTTTCCTTCGAAATGTATGTTTTTACTTGAGTTAATAAATTTTGAACAATATTCAATATTCTCTCCTTTTTAATAACACCATTTATCATCAAATTGACAAAGAATAAACTGAGCGACTGGCGTCTTTCATTATCAAGGTTAATTTTACAAAACAGATTATAATCGACATTCGGGTCTACATATTGAATAACATCAAACAACTCAAGAAACTCACTAATACTTTTCTCAAATATGTCTTTCATTATTTCAAATTTACCCATTATCTCAGTATATAAATCAGCATAAATTTTCGAATAAAATTTATTATTTGATGCTATTTCAAATATAGTTGTTCCTATTTTGAAAAGTTCATCATATTCGTTATTTTCGGTCATAATTGCTATTATCTTATCTTTATTTTCACTATAATTTTTGTCGGTAATTTTATTTAATAACAATTTAATATCATTAATTTTAATTTCAACTCCTTCTTTTTGTTCAATTTTAGTAGATTGAAAATTTCTCACTGATTCCCATTCTTCATCATTTATCATTTCACGAGGTTTATTTCTTCTTCTATTATTAGTCTTATAAAGTGAAGATTCACCGGTTGTAATTTTTGAATTATCTTGTTTTTGAAAATTAGGGGTCTTAATATATGTTGGTGATCCAACCTCTAACGACAAATTTGATATTAATGTTATCGTATCTTCAGGTAAAACAAAGTTAAATCCTTCAAAACGAATATTTCTAAAATCTTCTAATGAATACTTGAGTGTCGTTGCCATTGTATTATTACTTTATAATAACGTTATTATTTTTATATCAATTTTTTTTATAATATATAAATAATTTTAAATACGCTTAAATACAATTATTGTTATATATATAAATGTCAGACGTAGATAAAAATAACGAAAATGATGATAATAATGAATCCAGTAATAATTACAATAATAATAATAATAACGAAATAATTAATGACAATAATAACGAAATAATTAATGACAATAATAACGAAATTTTTTTAGATAAAAACGCAGAAAGTGAAATTTCGTCTTTTGAAGAATTAGATTTATCTGAAGAACTATTAAGAGGTATTTATGGTTATGGATTTGAAAAGCCTAGTCCTATTCAGAAACTCGCAATTCGTCCGCTTATTGAGAAACGAGATATTTTAGCACAAGCGCAATCAGGAACTGGTAAAACCGCAACATTTGCCATTGGAAGTTTATCTATTGTAAAACCTGAGGATAATTTTACCCAAGTTTTAGTTTTATCTCCAACAAAGGAATTGTCTATACAATCATCAATTGTATATAAGTCATTAGGCGATCAAATGAAAAATTTAAGAGTTCAAACATTATATGGAGGTCAAAATATGGAAGATTTCGGAAGCAATGATTTTTCAAAGAGACTCCATCCACATGTTATTTGCGGATGCGCAGGACGTGTTTTAGATATGATGCAGCGTAATAGGATAACATCAAGAAAAATAAAAATGGTAATTTTAGATGAGGCCGACGAGATGTTATCTAGTGGATTTAAAGAGCAAGTGTATCAAATTTTTCAGCATTTTAATAATAATATTCAAGTTGCTTTATTTAGTGCTACAATTCCGGAAAGCATTAAACCAATTGTGGATAAGATTATGAGAAATCCTGTTAAAATTTCTGTAAAGATGGAACAATTAACACTTGAAGGTATTAGTCAATATTATGTAGCGATTGAGGATGATAGACAGAAATATTTGGCATTAAAGGATATTTATTCTAATTTATCGGTATCACTTTGTATTATTTATGCTAATAGTGTTAAGAGGGTAACTGATCTATATGAAGCAATGATGGAAGATGGTTTTCCTGTTTGTTGTATTCATAGTAATATGGATAGAACAACAAGAGAGAATTCATTTAAGGATTTCAGACAGGGCAAGTTTAGAGTATTAATTTCTTCAAATGTAACATCTCGTGGTATTGATATTCAACAAGTAGGGACGGTTATTAACTTTGATATTCCTAAGTGTGTTCACAATTATCTTCATAGAATAGGAAGAAGCGGACGATGGGGACGTAAAGGAGTAGGAATTAATCTTATTACTAGACGCGACTTTTTCAAACTTAAAGAAATAGAGAGACATTATGATATTAAAATTAAAGAATTACCTGCTGACCTTAAAAATCTTTAAACTATAAACAAACAATCAAAACAAAAATTCGTATAATTAATTTATTATATTTCACAATTAAATATAATAAATGGCAAATATTGATTTTAACGAACATTTTAAGTTACCAATATATTATAATAATAGCAAGGTTAAGCTAAAAGATAACATTATTAATGATTTAGAATTAGTAAAAACTGTAGACCCTTCAGGAACACCAATGTACAATTTTCTATTTAATAATGACAATGAATTCTCTAAAAAACTGAATGAACAAACAACTCAATACTATACAACCGATATTAATTTTTTGAAGGATAATCAATCCTTAATTAAAAATTTTAAGAGTCTTCCCTATAAATACAAATTAGTTTCTGAAAATTACAATAAAATTATCGAAATATGGAATGAAATTAAGAATGATACTGGATTCAAAGATAAATATTATTATATTGACTGGCCAATGTTTGAATTTCTTAATAAATCAGAACAGTTCCTACAATTTACAAGCATTTATAGTCTCGCATCACCTATTATTTCATTTTTTATACCCATTATAATGTTAATTATACCATTTTTTATAATAAAAATGAAGGGGTTAAGTTTGACAATTGAAGAATATATAGAAGTTTTAAAAACAATTATTTCAAATCATTCTATTGGAAAACTTTTTACGGAATTTCATACAGTAGAATTTAATCAAAAAGTATACATTCTTGTTTCTGCTGGTTTCTATGTTTTTTCTATATACCAAAACATTTTAACTTGTAGAAAATTTAATAACAATATGACAAAAATTCATAATTATTTCAATGAAATCAATCTATATTTAGAATATAGTGTAAATTCTATGAATAATTATTTGAAACACTCGGGTGAATTAAATAGTCATCAAGATTTTAATAATAATTTGAAAAAGAAAATACAAATACTTACTGAATTTAAAGAAAAAATTTCAGTTATTACACCATATGAACTAACATTTAAAAAAATATTTGAAATTGGTCACATATTAAAGTATTTTTACGAATTACATACTGAACCACAATATAATGATGCTTTCTTATATTCTTTTGGGTTCAATGGATACATTGATTGTTTAGAAGGATTATCTCAAGGAATTGAAGAGAGAAAACTCAATATTACTGAGTATATTGATTCTAAGAAACGCAACACAATTAAAAATAATTATTATGCTGCTTTAAAAGAATCAAACCCTGTTAAAAATAATATTAAATTACAGAAAAATCTAATAATAACAGGTCCGAATGCGTCGGGTAAAACGACCATTCTAAAATCAGTATTAATTAATGTTATAATATCTCAGCAATTTGGGGTTGGATTCTATGATTCCGCAAAACTTAAGCCATATAAACATATTCATTGTTATTTAAATATTCCCGACACTTCTGGGCGTGATAGTTTATTTCAAGCAGAGGCGCGACGTTGTAAGGAAATTATAGATATTATCGATGAAAATAAAAAAGAAGACCATTTAGCGGTGTTTGATGAATTATACTCGGGTACTAATCCAGATGAAGCTGTTATAAGTGCCGTTGCCTTTATGGAGTATTTAGTGAAAAACAAAAATGTATCTTGTCTTTTAACAACGCACTTTATTAAGGTTTGTAAAAAATTACAGAAAAATAAAAACATAGAGAACTTTCATATGGACGCATGTAAAAAAAATAATAAAATTGAGTATAAATATTTATTGCTTGAAGGAATTTCTCTTGTAAAAGGGGGGATAAATGTATTAAGTGATATGAATTATCCAAAGGAAATTATAGATAATACAATTAAAAATCAGGAAAAATAAAGGAAATTAATTTCTATTCGTTAATAAACAAATATAAATATATAAATATTTTGTAATATGCCATCTTTATCAGACATTTTTAACCCTTCATTTTTTATGTGTTTAGGAATATTAGTATTGTTAACATCTTTAATTGTAGTATATTTTGAAAGTAAAATGAGAGAACAAAATCACAAAATAGCTTCTATGCTAAGTCTTGTATCTTCTTTAGCAGAAGAGCAAAATAATTTACGAATGGAAGTATTTCGTATGGTAACAACCGGTCAAACTAATTCAGTAAATAATTTTCATGTAGATAGTTTTCCTGTAAATAATTTTACTAGTAAAAATGAAAATACTGATTTAATTAATGTTTCGGACGTTGAGGATGATTCTGATGATTCTGATGATGACGATGAATCAAATGACGATGAATCAAATGATTCTAATGATTCCGATGATGATTTAGAAGAAAATGAAGTAATTGAATTGGGAGATAATGATATTAAAGTTTTAAAAATTAATATTAATAATAAAGAAATCGATAATGATAATGATTTTAATATTGAAGAGATCGATAATTTAGAAGAACTTGGTGAAAATACAGATGATGATGACGATGATGATGATTTAGACGAATCCAGTTCTTCAGACGATGATTTTAAAGAAGAAAACATTGTTTCAAATAATTTAGAAGAACCCGAAACACCCAAAATAGATTTAAACGCAATTGATTTCAAACAAATTAGTATTTCTGGTTTAGAAAATCACTTAAATGATAATGAAACCATGGATTATAAAAAATTATCTCTTAACAAGCTTAAGAGTGTAGTTGTAGAAAAGGGTTTAACAAAAGATTCATCCAAATTGAAAAAAAATGAACTCCTCAATTTACTTGGAGTCAAATAAATTTTGATTAGAAATATCAATAATAATATCAAAATTCTATTTAAATTGAAAATTGTATTATATTATTTTATCTTTTAATAGTATAATATGTCTTGGGGAACCTCTTATTCTGGCTCTAATAATATACATTTTAATTTTCCTCCTATAATGAGTGATGGACGTAATTTTGCTTCGTGGCAACCAGAGGCAGTTGTTAATAAACGAATTCAACAACAAGAAAAAATAACTACAAATTGGAATTATAGACAATATATGCAACAAAATGGTCTACAAATTATGCAATATAATACTGCTGGTGCTTCTTATGAATTGGGCGTTGATCCGCATACACAAGTTGGCACAACACCGTCGGAAAATGTACCGTATATGTTTAAATCAACATTTGATTCAAGCAAACCGGGATATGGATATAATGATAGCAATTTAAAGAATCCGTATTTATCTCGCGAACAATTAAATGCTAAGCTTATTTCACCTCATATTAGTGCAAATGATATTAGAAATTAAACAAATAGAAAATAATTTAATTTATTAAATTTTATATTTTTATAAATAATAAAATATAAAATATCTAACGACGTCTTCTAGATTTCGATTTTCTAGACTTTCTAGACTTTCTAGATTTACTACGTCTTCTACCTCCAAAATATTGACCTATTTTCTTTGCTAAATCGTTACCTACACTGTTTTTTTGCGGTGTTTGTTCATAACTTGGTGGGGCAATATAGGGCTCTTCTGAAAACATATTACTACTAGAAATTACGTCTTCTGGGTATGGATATTGTGAATTAATCATTCTTCTTGCTGCTTCTACACGTAATTCTTTGTCTTTTTCTCGATAACTATCTATAAAACCTTCAGGAAGAGGTTTATAAAATTTAAATGAAGCAAGAGCAAACCCACGTACACTATTTGAGTAAGCATTTATTTTACGAGGCTTATTATTAATTGATGAAACATTTAAAAACGCAGCCTGGTCACCACCACCAAGCCGATCATAATAATATCTAAGAAATTTTCCTTTACCGCGCATTGTTTTATCTGTCTTATTCTCTAAATAGTAAAATTCGTTAGGTATAAGTTTTAATGGGTCTTCTTCTTGCATTTCTTCTTCTTGCATTTCTTCTTCTTGCATTATATATTATATATATTTATTAAAAAATATATTTATTAAAAAACAATATAATAATCAAATGCTAATTATTATATTATAAATGAAAATACTGAGTATTGATGTAGGAATAAAAAATCTAGCCTTTTGTCTTTTGTGTAATAAGGAAGACTATGATATTAGTTATAATATTGTTTGTAATAATAATAATATACCCAACGACTCTTATTTTATAAAAAAATGGAATGTTGTTGACTTATCTACCTCAGAAGAAGTAGTCAAAAAATGCTGTGGTAAAGAAAAAAAAGGTCATTGTTCAAAACCCGCAAAATATACTAAAAACAATCAATGTTTTTGTATTAAACACGCAAAAAAGGAAAAATATGTATTGCCTTCAAGTGACCTTAAAACATCTTATATTAACAAGCAAAAACTTCAAAAACTAATTGATATTGTAACAAAGTATAAAATTTTGGTAACTATTGAAAAACCCAAGAAGGCTGATCTTATTTCTCTCATTACTGATTTTGCAAAAGAAAATTGTTATGAAGAGTTAGTGAAAACAAACGCATCAGATGTAGATTTAATAACCATTGGTAAAAACATTAAATTAAAGTTCGACGCATTATTTTTAAAAGAAACAAATATTGATCATGTTATAATTGAAAATCAGATTAGCCCAATCGCAAACAGAATGAAGACAATCCAGGGCCAAATCGTGCAATATTTTATAATGTCTGGAATAAATGTTGCCAATATTGAATTTATTTCAGCATCGAATAAATTGAAAGAATTTGAGTCAGCCGAAAAAACTGAATACAAAGACAGGAAAAAACTTGGCATTGTTAAAACACAAGAAACAATTGAGCATAACGAAAACTTTAGTAATATGTTGAATTATTTTAATACTCATAAAAAGAAAGATGATTTAGCCGATTCTTTTTTACAAGGGTTATGGTTTATTAAATATAGAATATAATTATTAGAATATAATTATTAGAATATAATTTATAATAAAAACAACATTTTTAAAATAATATATATATTATTCGTAATACTTAAAATTATATGTTCTTATTAATGAATAATAATGGACATAATAGAAATATCTGATTTGGATTTAAATTCTAATGACAACTGGGGAACGCCTAAAAAATCATCCAACTTTGGTGGCGGATTAGAACTATTAATGAATGATAAAATTAAAGACAACAATAAACCATCAAGTGATATTAATTTAGACGATTTGAATAATTTAGAAAATGAGTTAAATGACCTTGTAGGCGACGATATTGAGTCATCTAGTTCATTCAAGCCGAAAAGTGACCTATTTAGTAGCGGTGATAGCAGACCTAGTGTTCGATTTAGTAGTGATTCTACATCAAACATTGGTAAATCGACCGCTCAAACTGCTGAAAATAGTAAAACTTGGGACGGATATGCAAAGTTCAATGATATTCCAGTTAATCCAGAGAAATCAATGCCTTCTCATCCTCAAATGTCAAAAGAGGAACTATTAAAAGAAAAGTTTAGCTATTTAAGAAAGCTAGAAGCTTTAGAGAAGAAAGGAGTAGAGCTTTCGAAAAAATATACAATGGAGTCGCCATTAGCAGAAATGCAGGGCGAGTATGAGACAATTATGGATGAGAAGGCAAAGCAAAATTCAGTAAAGTTTCAAGGAAATATGTTGATGGCTGTTATTAACGGTATTGAGTTTTTAAATAATCGTTTTGATCCTTTTGATATTAAGCTTGATGGATGGAGTGAGCAAGTTAACGAAAATGTTACTGATTATGATGAGATTTTCGGTGAACTTCACGACAAGTATAAATCTAAGGCGTCAATGGCACCTGAATTGAAACTATTATTTCAGCTTGGCGGAAGCGCTATGATGGTTCATATGACAAACACGATGTTTAAGAGTGCTATGCCAGGAATGGATGATATTTTGCGCCAAAACCCAGACTTAATGCGTTCATTCCAAAATGCGGCGGTTAATTCGATGGCACAAACGAGTCCTGGATTTTCCGGTTTTATGAGTAATATGATGAACCCTGAGCCTCAAGTTCCTCGTGGTAATGGTCCTCCTGCTCCCTTAGCTACTCAAGGTGCGAATTCTGTCCCTCCGCCAAACGGAAGACCTGGTAATAATAACTACTCAAATCGCCCGGATTTAAATATGGGACGCAATAATTTTGTGGATGATGGTATTAATCTTCGCGAGAATTTCGGTTCTACAAATGACCAGGACAGAAGTAGAAGACAAGTCCGTCCTGAAATGAAGGGTCCGTCTGATATTACAGATATCTTGTCTGGTCTTAAAACCAAGACAATCAATATTCAAGAACCACCTCCTCAACAACAATCACAAAATCAAAACTTGAATGATAGCAGCACAATTAGCATTACAGACTTGAAGGATTTACAAGGTGACGGAAGTATGCCGAAGAAGAGCAAGCGTCGTCAAAAGTCGGCAAGTAACACAGTCTCACTTGACATTTAAAAACTCTAAATAATTTTACTTCTTTTATAATTATAAAAGAAAGAAGTAAAATAATTATTCCACAGTAACAACCTTTGCCAAATTCTTAGGTTTATCCGGATTAATTCCTTTTTCAATCGACAAATAATATGCGATTAATTGTAATGGTATCACACCTAATAGTGATGAATACGATATGTTTTCTCTTACATTTATGGTAACCACATTTTCTAAAGAATTTACTACTTGATTCGTAATTAAAACAATAGGCGAATTTCGTGAAGACACTTCTTGTAAGCAGTTCATTATCTTTGACGTATGATGTGTTTCCAAATTAAGTATAATAACAGGAACATTTTCATCCAATAAAGCAAATGGTCCATGTTTCAATGAACTTGCCGAATAACCTTCCGCATGAACATACGAAATTTCCTTTATTTTTAACGACCCTTCGCGCGCCACGTATTCATCACTTCCCTTACCAAGCAAAAACATATTTCTTATATCACTTGTCTTCAAATTATGCGCTATTACTTTTATTTGTTCTAAAATATCATCAATCGTATTTTTAAAATCATTTGCTAAATTATGTAAATCGCTAATTATCTTTACCCTTTTATTTTCATTTATATTATGAATCTGTGCGAACCATATTGAAATCAAAGACAAACACACAACCTGATTTGTAAATGATTTGGTAGAAGCTACGCCAACTTCTACACCAGCGTTACAATAAATACCACAATCCACTTCACGAGCTATTAACGATTCAACTACATTAATAACGCCAATTGTAACCAAATTATTTTGTTTGGCAATATCAATACACCGATGAAGGTCTTTTGTTTCGCCAGATTGAGAAATTAATATAAGCGCTGTTTTTCCCGTTTTACAAATATCATTTTCGTTAAATTCTGCGCCATCAAATGCTTGAACACTGTTAAAATTACACATTTTTTTCAAATAATACATACCATATAGTCCAGCATAAAATGAAGTACCGCATCCTAAAATAATAATATTATCAATGTCTTTTAAAATACTTATATGCTGTTCTAATCCCCCCAACTTGACTTCAGACTGATTTTTAATTCTTCCGCCGTTATTTATTGCGTTTAAAACACATATAGGTTGCTGATTGATTTCCTTTAATGTCCAGTGGTCATATGGATAAGGAGTTAAATCACGTTCAACAATATTTACATTTTTATGTGTATAGTTATGAAAAGTTTTTATTGTCAAATTATTACAATTATCATTACTTATTTCTGTGAGTCTTTTGATAACACAAATATCATCATTTTGTAGAGTGATATAATTTGCAATTAAATTACAAAATCCGCTCTGTTCAGATGTAATAATAACACAATCATCATTTTTACCAATGAGTAAAGGAGACCCATTTCTTACACAATATATTTTATCTGGACTATTTACGTCTAATAAAATAATACCGTATGTCCCTTGTATTTTATGAATCGCAAAATCAAGCGCTTTAAATGTATCATGGCACATATTATAGTAATATGAAATTAAATTAACGATTACTTCTGTATCTGTTTGTGAATAAAAGGTGTATCCATTTTCAAATAAAAATTGTTTCAAACTAGCGTAATTTTCAATAATTCCATTATGAACTAATGCAAAGTTATTGTCATTCGATAAATGAGGATGAGCATTTGCGTCGTTTTTTATGCCATGAGTTGCCCATCGATTGTGCCCGATTCCTTGGTATATTTCATCTTCTTCTCTATGTTCTAAGTTTAAGTTTTTTAATTTATCTAATGAACTTTCACTAGCAGTTGAAGCATATTTATAAGTTTCTATTTTATCTTTATTCAGGACAGATAATCCGGAAGAATCATAACCACGATTTTGAAGCTGAAACAAACCATTGATTATTTTGTCGTAAATATTTTCTTTATTACTCTTTGTTGTAAATATTCCAAATATTCCACACATTTACTTAATACAATGATTTTATTTTTATATTTTAAATTTAAAATACTGCCGATATAATTATATTGATTAAACCAACAATATAGACCATGCTTATATTTTGGTTAACTACCTCTATTTGTCTTAAAATGACATTTAAATCGCTTTTTTGGGCGTCACATTTTGACGAAAAATGCCTCTTATATAAGAAAAATTTATTAATTTTAATTGTAAATGGTCTTCTAAATATATTCATTATATTACAATAAATATGTATATTTTTATATTGGTTTATAATAAATTTTATAAAAAATTGAATAATACTTACATTATAAAAATAAAGTATAATATTTATAAAAATGACAGAAACTATTATTGTTATTATTGTAGTTGTTATAGCGCTTGCTATTATTATTGGAAGAAAATATTTTAATACAATAAATTTTAGCGCTAGGGTTCATCCTTTATAAAAAAATATGAAATATATAATAAAACTATAATATATAATGAACTATGATGAAATGGACCATTATCAGTTTATTGATGAAATGAACAATAGCGAACGATATAGAGGAATATTTAGACTTATGGTTGAAGGACGAAAACTTTTTTTAAGAGTACAAGGAATAAGTGGAAATTTTACTGTTGGGAGAGTGGCAGGTAATTTATTACAATCACAAACTCGCCTTAGTTGGAATAATGAAGCAAACAGAGAAAGAATAATAACATATGAAGCAAGAGATATTATACACTTATTGGAAGGCATAGATAGATTTGATCCAAATGAGGAAGCTGAGGAACTAGCAGATACCCTTATTATTTCACTTAATAATGCTCTTACTAATTTATATCCACCTCCTGATAATAATAATCAAAGAGGAGGATTTAGAAAAAGAAAAAGAAAAAGCATAAAGACGAAATCAAGAAAATCAAGAAAATCAAGAAAATCAAGAAAATAATATTTTAACTCTAGGTTCATCCATTATAGCAATATTTTTAGTAAAGAAACTACAAAATATATTTTCATCATCTATAATATTATGGATTATGAAAATGGATTATTTATTTTTCGTCGTGATTTAAGAATTGTAGACAATAATGGGTTAAATCTAATAAATTCCTGCTGTAAAAAAGCATATACTATTTTTATTTTTACACCAGAACAAGTAACTAGTAAAAACAAATTTAAATCAGACAATGCCGTTCAATTTATGATTGAAAGTTTAAAGGATTTAGCCCATACTATTTCTCAAAATGGCGGGCATTTATACACTTTTTATGGTTCTAATGACTCTGTTATTGCCGACTGTATTAAAACATGGGACATAAATGTGGTTTGTTATAACATTGATTATTCACCATATGCGAGAGAAAGAGATGCTGGGATAGTTAAGTTGTGTGAAAAAATGAAAACGTATGTCATGTATTCATATGATTACTATTTATTAGAGCCTGAAATGGTAGTAAATGGCTCAGGAGATACATACCAAAAATTCACACCATTTTATCAAGCAGCTCTTAAAAAGAAAGTCGACGAGCCCGCTAAAATGCGAAAAATGAATTTATCATCTAGTTCTAAAAATCCAGGTCATAATATCACTCTTGAAAACGCTTTAAAGAAATTTGTCGGGAAAGTGAACCCAGATATTTTAGTCAATGGAGGACGAATTGAGGCTATTAAAGCACTAAAATCCGCTTTAAAATCACAAGCACATTATCACAAAACACACAATGATTTGGCGAACCCTACCAGTCAATTAAGCGCCTATTTGAAGTTCGGTTGTGTAAGTATTCGTGAAGCTTATAAGGCATTTAGAAGCATTAAAGATTTAATTCGGCAACTATTTTGGCGCGATTTTTACGCAAATATATTATTGGCTTATCCCCGTGTATTAGGTCACGCATTGAAACCAAATTATGAGAAGATTCGATGGCATAATAACGACCGATGGTTTCAAGCATGGACAAAAGGTGAGACCGGATTCCCAGTAGTGGACGCGGGTATGCGACAAATGAATGCTACTGGATATATGCACAATCGTGCGCGTTTAATTGTAGCATCGTTTTTAATTAAAACACTTTTAATTTCGTGGGAAAAAGGCGAACAATATTTTGCTTCCAAACTGACCGATTATGACCCAGCATCAAATAACGGTAACTGGCAATGGACCGCAAGCACAGGAGCAGATAGCCAACCATTTTTTCGAATTTTTAATCCAATGGAACAAGGTAAAAACTATGACCCTGAATGTGTTTATATTAAAACATGGGTTCCTGAATTGAAAGATGTTCCGGTTAAAGATATTTTGCACTGGGATACGGAATGGTTAAAACATAAAGATGCTGGATATTTTAAACCCATTTGCGATTATAAAGAACAAAAAGAACTAGCGCTTAAAATGTATAAATCGATTTTTTAAATTTTTATAATAATAAATTAATAATAATATATCAATAATATAATATATTATTATGAAACAAATTAAAGTCCCGATGCGGTATTTACCGAAAATGTTATCTAAAAAAGATAAAAAAAGTCAAGCATCTATGTTACAAAAATCCAGAAAGCTTTATAAAAAGGGTAAATATTATACTCGAAAGGCGGTCTCATCTTACAAAAATAAGCCGTCAAACCATATAGTAAATGCGCGTAGAATATATGGCATTGATAAAATAGCCCCTAGTAAAGAATTATCGAAGAAAACAGGGTGTTCAATAGAAGCATTAAAACAAATCGTTAAAAAGGGTGAAGGCGCATATTTTTCATCTGGCTCTAGACCGAATCAAACTGCTCAATCGTGGGGGTTAGCGCGTCTTGCCAGTTCAATAACTGCGGGTAAAGCGGCGGCTGTTGATTATAATATTTTAGAGAAAGGATGTAACCATAAAAAAACAGCATTTATTTTAGCAAATAAATCAAAACAAAAATATAACTATGGTCATTCAAAAACCCATAAAGTTGCAATATAATTAATTTTTATAAAAACTAAATTTTAGTGCCAAACATTATTGTGTTTTCAGCAAGTAGCCAATCAGATACAATTGTGTAATCTTTTATATGTTCTTTTTTACAAATATCTATATTAGTATTGTCTGTATTTATATTACCTGAACCAAGCAACATAAACCCCTGTATATTGCTACTAATTAGGCTAATTTTGTATTTATCCGGTGTAATTTCTATTAAGCGAGTTTGATTCACATTTAGTAAAAAATTTGTTAATCTAAGAAATCGTGACATTGCTTTACGTATTAAATATATGTAATAAATTGTTTTTAAATCAAATTCAAAATCAATTATTTTAAATAAAATAAAATAATGAAAATTAATGTATATATAATCAATTTTTATTAAGTTCATTAACTAATAATTGATTATATATAAGTCCTTCATTATCCAAGTTTATTATACTATCCCTGTTTATATTATTCCAAGTCTTTTTCAACATTATATAAATATCTCTACCACAATACACGGTTTTTTCCACGATTGTAAAGCCATATTTTTCATATAATTTAACAACATAATCATTTTTTATATCTACCCACAGATAAATTTTGTTTATACCCATTTTTTTATTAGCACAATATAAAATATTATCTAATAAAGATTTTGATATACCACAATTTCTGTAATTTTTATCAACCCATAAATCTGAAATCCATGGGCCATATTTTGAACCAACAATATCCGTTTTACAAACTGAAACCGAACCAACTACTTTTTTTACAATTTCATAAGTGGTTTCACAATATTTATCTATATATAAAATCGTAAATGGACATTCATTATTTGCCACATTTCTATATTCTTCTACTATTTTATATTCAATTTCTTCAGCACTATCGCATTGATAGTAATCTTTACATTCTAAAGGCCAATTTTCAAAAAAAGCATTTGCAATTGTTTTGTAAAAAGACAAAGGAGATTTATTGTCTAGAATTTCTAGATTAGACATTTTATAATATAAAATATTATAAAATATTTTTTAATAATTAATAATAATTAATAATATTTATTATTTATTATTTATTATTTATTATTTATTTACCTTCTTTTTTTATTAGTTTTCCTTCTTTTTCTATTAATTGTTTTCTTTGTTTTTCTTCTTTTATTCGATTTTCTTTTTCCTCCTTTATGATTACCCATAAATTCTAA
>Ga0214919_10003333_pt1 | contig 24347 bp, 20 predicted proteins | sample LL1503_MetaG_FD_177994 | JGI IMG/M metagenome (GOLD analysis project Ga0214919, IMG submission 177994) | Freshwater microbial communities from Lake Lanier, Atlanta, Georgia, United States - LL-1503 | ecosystem: Environmental > Aquatic > Freshwater > Lake | place: USA: Georgia | collected... | reverse complement strand
TTCTTAGATGGAAAACCTATCTGGCAGCAAAAAGTTGATAGCCTCAACTTAAACTGACAGTAAACGCTCTCTCGCAAAACGGCTAACTCTCATACCTTGTCTGAACTAGTACAAATTAGGCTATTCGTTTTTTAGCGCTTCCAGGTTAGATATCTTAGGTTAACGTTTTCATAGTGGCTGATTGAGTAGAGTCAATGCTTTTTAATTCATATATTTTTATTTTTTTATTCTTACCTTTATCTCTAATTTTCTTCAAAATATCAGATTCTTTTAGGGGAATTCACGGTAAAACGTTATGTTTGTTTTTTATATCTCTTTTATTTTATGTTTTAGGAGAAAACTCAAGTCTTCCTCTTCTTTTGCTTTCTATAATAATAAATTACTCTGGAGCACAATGGATTCTTTTAAGTAAACCCAAGAAATATTATTGTCTGTCCGTTTTTTCTTTTTTAATAGTACTAAATTTGGGCACCTTGTTTTACTAAAAATATTGGACTTTCTTTGCTTCGATTATAGGGGTATCAGAAGTTGGTATATCCCAGGTCAATACCCTTCCTATAGGAATATCTTTTTTTACGTTTACTCAAATTGCTTACCTAGTTGATGTATTTCGCTCTAGTTCAATAGAATCAAGTTTTGCATGTTATGGTTTGTTCGTCAGTTATTTCCCGCATTTAGTTGCTGGCCCACTTCTTTCTCCTAAGAAGATTTTCCCCCAATTATCAAGTCATGAGAGTTTTAATTTTCGTTGGAACACGATTAGTATGGGATTGACTATTTTTTTCCTTGGTCTTTTTAAAAAGGTTGTAATAGCTGACGGTCTTGAGGAAAGTATTTTATCAATAGGATATTGTCCCGCATCATGGAAAATACAACAGGGTTTAGGTGTTAGTATTCTGGAGGCTTGGATTGATGCTCTAGCCTATACGTTACGCCTTTACTTTGATTTTTCTGGCTATTCTGATATGGCCATAGGACTTTCTTTATTATTTGGAATTCGAATTCCTATTAATTTTGCGTCTCCTTATAAATCTAAAAGTATTATTGATTTTTGGAGATGTTGGCACATGAGTTTATCAAATTTTTTGCGGGACTATGTCTATATTTCTTTGGGCGGTAACAGAAAAGGAGAAATTTGTCGTTATGTGAATATAGCTTTGACAATGTTGATAGGTGGAATTTGGCATGGCGCGCTGGGTGGACCTTTATCATTTGGGGTGCTCATGCATTTTATTTATGCGTAAATCATGCCTGGCGACATATTCTTGGGTATATGGGTATGAACTTTTCACTATCTTTCAAAAGAATTGGTTTCGTTCTGAGTTGGGTTTTACATTTGTTTGTGTCGTGATCGGATGGGTGTTTTTTAAAGCGCCCGATGGGGCTTCAGCATTTAAAATGCTGCAAGCTATGTTTAGTTTTGATCAATTAAAATTTTCTCTTGGCGATTGCCAACTTTTAAGTGAGTTTGGTGTAGATCTGACTAAATTAGGTATTTTGGACACAAACATAAAGTTGCCAATAATCGCTACTTTTGCATGGCTTTTTATGATTTTACTGGTTTCTATGGTTGGTCCAAATACTCAAGAAATTGTTAATTATCATGAAGATAGAGAGACCTTAGAGCCTTCATCATCGAGATTTAATTGGCGTCCTAATACAATGTGGGCAATCGTAATTGCCATGTTATTTGTAATTTCTCTGTTGTGTTTAGACAGAAAATCAACATTTCTATATTTCCAATTCTGAAGAATTATGAACAATTATAAATTTTTTACACTTGCTTTTTTGATCGCTATTTTTGCGTTTATTTTGTCTAAATGTCTTTTGGTTATATTGGTAGATACATGGGATCTAAAGGGTATTGTGGGGATTACGTCTCCCAAAATAGATGCATATGATCCTAGATCAGTTCATTTTGGTTTTCAACCTGTACCGGATGGTGAACATAGAGGTAAGAGTTTGAATGTGATTTGGATGAAACCAGAAGCTGCTATTTTTGGAAGTTCGGTTGCGGCAGAAGGGTTTAATCCTGATAATTCTTTTTGGAACCCCAATGGTGCTTTTGTTGCTTATAATTATGGGATTTCTGGGCTAAGTATACGAGAAATGGAACAACATTTTGAGCATATTCAAGCGTTAAAACCTATTAAAAAGCTTCTTATTGTTTTAGATTTTTTTGCTTTCAATGCATTGAAGCCTGCTATTGCTTTTGAGCAGGTAAAAATTCTACCTTTTGCTCATCGGCCAACTTATAGGGAGCATTTGTTTCAAATAGGAATAAAAACAGCACTTTCTTTAGAATACATAAAAGCTAATTTACATAGGTTTAGATATATTGACAAATGTATGAATTTTTTTGATGGATTTCCAAGTATGATTAAAAGTCTTATAAGGAGATTAATTAATCCTCAATCTACAGATCTCAAAGTACAAAAATTTTTAAAGGATAAACAGTCAGCTCAATCTGAGCAATCTATGATATCTGTACTTTATCTTGGTGGCAAAAAAGGCTTTAAGTTTGAGGATGAGAAAGGCTGGTCTTCCTATGAGGCTTTTAAAGGAATTATAAAATCTGCTCAGAAAAATAATGCAGAAATTATTTTATTAATTCCTCCTTGTCATGCAGAGATGCTTGAGATTATACATGCTTTAGGGTTGTGGGATGCCTTTATCGAATGGAAAAGAACATTAGTGAAAATACTAAATGAGATAGCAACTTCTAATCGAAGTTGCCCATTAATTCCTCTGTGGGATTTTAATTATCACAACGTTATTACAATGCCTCCTTTTGGTTCATCGAATGAAACGGGAAAAACACCCTTTTTTTCCGATCCAATCCATTTCAACGGGGAAGTGGGTGACTATGTGTTTAGTGTTATTTATGGAACCCCTAGTAGGAATTTGGGTCTTTCGGATACAGTAGGGGTTTGTTTAAATCAGCAAAATATAGAAAAACACTTACAAAAAATAACTGAATTTAAGAAAAAATATCAAAATGAGAATCCAGAATTTTCACAAGGGGTAAAAGATTTGGTAAATAATGTGGTTTTTTAAATCCAGGAAAAACAAAGGATTAGAGGCATAAATGATTTGTTTAATCCTTTCTTAAAAATTATTTTGCTAAAGGTTTCTCTTTACAAGCTGTTCCATAAACCTTAGAGAAAAACATGGCAAAAGCTCCGTTTCCCATAACATTGGCTGACGTGATAAGCGGGTCAAAGATTATGTAAAGAGTTGTGATTAATGATAACATCATCGGGGAAAAACCAAGGTGCTGCTCTAAAACAGGCAGCATCACCAGAACTCCACCTCCGGGCACACCGGCAACTGCAAACTTAGCCAAAACAAAATAAAAAGTAAAAATGAAATAATCCGTGAAAGTGGGCAGCGAAGAATTAAATGACACCAAAATAGCGAGTGCAAAAATAGGAATTGCAAAACAATCGCCTATCAGGTGATTATTGGCGGTTGCTGGAATGACAGCCCTAGCGATTTCGGGGTGAGTCACGTTCTTTTCGCTTCCCATAATTGTAAATGGCATAGAAGCTGCGCTTGACATGGTGCTAAAACCGGATACCAAGGCAGGAATCATATTTTGTAGGGAAGTAAACCAAGCATTTCTTTTGAATGAATTAAAGAATCCATAAAGGAAAATAATGTACCCATAGGAGGCAGAGGCAATCAGAAGGAACACAAATAAATAATCCTTACAGATGGTTGCAAGAATTTGCTCGTGCTGCAGTTTCAAAGAAAATCCAAGAATGAAAATGGGCATCACTGGAATAAAAAGACGCTTTAGAATGAAAGATGTAATGTTTAAAAGCTTGCCAGAAATTTTTTGTGCTTTGTTTGGGACAAGAAAAGCATAAACAATGCCAAACACCAATCCAAACGAAAGAGCGTAATCATTAGAAATGAGTTTGGGAAGAATAAATACCCAAATGGGCTCTAATGAAGTTTCTGAAGTATGGGCAACTGTTGATAATAATTGATTGTTGCCTAAAGCAACATTTCCAATGCCATAGGCAACCATTGCTGAGGTAAAGTTTGAAATGCAAATCAAAGGAATTAAAAATAAAGCGAATTTGAGGGCGCCTTTTTGCAACTGACACATGCTACTGAAAAGAAAAGCAAATATTAGAAATGGCAGAAAGAAGATGAGAGTTTCTTTGATCAGAAGGCTTAAAGAGTAGATAAAGGATTTTACTTCAACAGGGATAATATGCCCAAACATAAGTGAGAGGAATAAAATCAGCGACAAAAGAATCGGGATTTTAAAGAACGACAACTTAGCCAACATAACGAAACACTCCGAACAACATTTGCATACACTCCACAAACAACGGATTTAAAAATAAGGGGATACCTTCGTGTTTCAAATTACGGGTTCGTTGTTTTTCGTGGTTTGCGGTAGTCATGTATTTCATATACACTCCGTTCCTTGCCCCTCAAACGCCTGCCCGGCTTTTTGAAACACCTTGGGTCTAGAATTGAATAAGATAATAAGAATTTTTGCCGCCGCTACGCGGTTGTTGTTATCGTAAAAATCTCAAAACCCGTGGCTGTAACCCCTATGCTGTGTTCGAACTGAGCAGAAAGAGAACGATCACGAGTTACAGCAGTCCAGCCATCCTCAAGGATTTTGACATCATATTTCCCAGCATTGACCATCGGTTCGATGGTAAAGAACATGCCCTCAACAAGTTCTAAACCGGTACCAGGTTTACCATAATGAAGAACCGTAGGCGGCATGTGGAAAACTTTACCAACTCCATGGCCGCAAAAATCACGTACGACTGAAAAACCGTTTCGTTCAACAAAAGACTGGATTGCGTAACCTATATCTCCAAGGGTTACCCCTGGACGAACAAGTTCAATACCACGCATCATGGCTTCATAAGTAACGTTAATTAGCTTTTCAGCTCTAATGCCAGGTTTACCAATGGAAAACATACGGCTGGTATCGCCGTGCCATCCATCAACAATAACCGTGACATCGATGTTTAAAATATCTCCATCAATAAGCTTTTTATCGCCCGGAATGCCATGGCAAACCACATGATTAACGGATGTACAGATTGATTTTGGAAATCCGCGATAACCAAGCGGGGCTGGGACCGCTTTATTTTGAATAATGAAATCGTGACAGAGACGGTCTAGTTCAAGAGTCGTAATTCCGGCCTTTACAAACGGTGTAATGTAATCAAGCGTTTTCGAAGCTAATTGCCCAGCTTTCCGCATTCCTTCAAAGCCTTTAGCATCATGAATAATGATCTCACCCGATTCTTCATCGTCATGGTCATGCTGACAATGTTCACTGTGTTCATGGTGATGGTTGTAGGGATTAATCACGGATAAGGATTCCTTTCAAAAAAAAACCCCGCATAAAACGGGGTTTTAAAAACTTGGTCACAAAGAAATTATCGAGAATAAAATTCGATAACTAAATGTGGTTCCATTTGCACTGGGTAAGGTACATCCGCTAATTTAGGACCGCGAATGAATTTACCTTTCATGCTTTTATGATCAACTTCAATGTAGTCAGGAACATCACGTTCACCAGATTGACTCGCAATAATAACGTTTACGTTTTCTTTCATGCTGCCGGTCAATTCAATCTCATCGCCGTCTTTTAATCTATAAGATGCAATATCAACACGTTGACCATTCACTTTGATATGACCATGGCTGACCATTTGACGTGCAGCAAAAGGTGTTGCAACGAATTTCATACGATAGACGACCGCATCCAAACGACGCTCTAGTAAGTCGATCATATTTTCAGAAGTATCACCACGAAGACGAATTGCTTCTTCATAGATTCTGCGGAACTGACGTTCGCCAATATTCCCATAGTAACCTTTCAGTTTCTGCTTAGCGCGCAACTGAATACCATAGTCGGATGGTTTTGAACGTTGTTGACCGTGTTGTCCCGGGCCGTAATTACGGGAGTTAAAAGGACTTTTTGCGCGTCCCCATAAGTTTACACCCAAGCGACGGTCGATTTTATGTTTTGCTGTTACGCGTTTTGTCATGAACGAATGCCTACTTTTTCCAAAAAGCTTAAAATCTAAAAATACATAAGTTAATTTTCTCGCACGTTCGCCCTGTTTTGTCAATCAATTTATAGCTTTGATTCTAATAAATTTATTAACTTTCTTGTGGAAAATCACTATTCCACCTTTCCTTTCTTTACTATTATGCAATATCGTGTGTGGCATATTATTTTGAATAAATAACAAATCATGAAAAAGAATTTATACAAACTATGCTTTGTATTTGGTTTTATTGTGAATTTAAGTAAATTATTGGCTATTGATAAAACATTAATGCCTGACACTATAAAAACCTTGCTCGCTATATGCCTGAGAATGTAGTCTTGGCAATCGAACATGTGCCCTACATTGATATTCGTCCTTTGACACTTTCCACTTTACAGTAGCCTTAAAGATATTCGCATTGAGCGAGTCAGTGAAAATCCATATAACCACCGCAAAAACTCTTGGATGATTTTTGCTAAACGAAATGATCAACCTATATCCGGGTAGCTATTCTAAGGCATATCTTCAAAAGCTAAATCCTTCCAAAAGTCCGCTTAAAGGGTTTTCGCTGCTAGAAGCTACTGCGCTTCCTTTGGTTGCTGCGTTGCTTGAAGATACCGAAGTGCTTCCTCCAAAAACACCATTTAAAATGTTTCGAGTCGCATCTCCCCCTAACTGTTCTGCTTTCTCTTTGGCTTTGGCGGCAGCTGTGTCTTTTGCTTTTTCAATCTTACTTTTTTTGGCTTCAGCTTCTTTTTTAGCTTCTTCGGCTTTTCGTTTATTCTCAGCTTCTTGTTGTTGATGGCGCTTTTCTTCTTCTGCTGCTTTTTTCTTATTCTCAGCTTCATCAAGTAAGCGTTGCTTTTCTAGTTCTTCTTGATCAACCCAAAGGGGCATAACATTTGAAGGTTCAGTTTTGGTGATCGCATCCCACAAGTCTTCGATGGTTTCAAGATCGTCCTCTAAATCAGTTTTGAGTTTTACTTGAGAAGCAGGGGACATAAAATCAATAACTTTCTTTAGGACAATGGGTGCCGCAGGCTGTTTGCTGGCATTTTCCTCTAATTTACTATACAGATTGTCAATGAAGCTTCTTAATGGCATTGTCTGTGGAAGTCTGTTTTTAAATTCATTTAAGACTCTTTTGCAGTCGTTTAATGTGCTTGCTCGGTCTTTTCCCATTCCTATGCTTTGCGTTAATCTTTGAATTAAAAGGATTTTTAAGTGATCTGGATTTATTATAATTTTATCAAGTTTTCTTTTGTCTCTAGGTAGTTCATCGAGTTTGTCATCAACGCGTGATCCGGCTCTGAATTGTGTTTGACCCTCTGGGCTTAAGCTTTGAAAGACGGCAATTTGAGGTAAAAAGAGAACTTCTTTTTTGGCCTGAATTAAGCTCATTTTTAATTCATTCAAGGTTCTTATTAGGTCTTCCTTGTAAAGACTTTCAAAAATGATTTCCATAATCGTCTCAGTTGGATCTATGGATTTCCTAGCGCCGGGTATTACCTGAGGTTGCGGGCGTTTTGCTCTGTTTATGATTCCATCAATATAGCTTGTAAAGTCATCCATCCCCCTATTAAAATTCAAGGAGGATACTCTTTTGCCAACTTCTCTTAGAACGATTTTAAGCATTTCATCTTTTTCTTCAACTGGATCTTTTATCACAATTGAATGGTCATCAGCTTTGTTATAAACAGATAGAGGTGCTTTTTGTGGAAGATGTGCCTGAGAGCTGCAATAAGCAGGAATGACCTGGTAAATGAAAATGGCTCCGGATAATAAACTACCCAAAATACGAAATGAATTCATTATAAAACTCAACTATTAGGAAAAACTTTTATCTAATTATAAAAGCTTAATTCTTAAGACTTGGTTAAAGAGGTAAAAAATTGTTATATAGTATGTTAAGTATTTTTTAAAAAAGTGTATCCATGAGTTCACCCCTTATAACAACAACCAACTTTGTTAAACTTCCTGTTGAAAATGAACAAGGAATCATGCAAGTAGAGTCTCTGACTTATAACCTAGAGGCTGAACAAGCGTTGTTAGGAGCCCTTCTTTTGAATAATCCGGGGTTAGAGCAAGTCAGTGATTACTTAAGGCCAGAACACTTTGCGGATCAAATTCATGGGCGTATTTATGACGCGATTCAGCGATTAGTCGACAGGGGCCAGATCGCTGATCCGATTACGCTCAGGGATTTTTTTGACAAAGATAAAACTCTTGAACCTTTAGGTGGTGCACATTACCTAGTTGATCTTGCTAATTCGGTTGTATCGATTGTCAGTACAGGCGACTATGGACGTCTTATTTATGATCTTTTTCTAAGGCGTCAATTGATTCAAATTGGCCATGAGATGGTTATCGAATCGCGCGAATTTGATATCGAAGTGCCGGCTGTTCAGCACATCGAAAATGCTGAAAAAAAATTGTATGACCTGGCAACAAAAGGGCAGTTTAACAATAATACACTTGCCTTTAACGCAGCCCTGACACAAGCCATTCAAACGGCTGAGGTTGCCTTTAAGCGCGACAGTCATGTTGTCGGGGTGACAACAGGGTTCGTTGATATGGATAAATGGTTAGGCGGTCTTCATCCATCAGACTTGTTGATTTTAGCAGGTCGCCCTTCGATGGGGAAAACGGCACTTGCAACCAATATTGCTTTTAATGCAGCCCTATATCATGCGGAACGGTCTCAAGACGGCGCGAATGTGGCTTTCTTTTCACTTGAAATGTCGTCAGAGCAGCTTGCGACTCGTATTTTGTCTAGTGAATCAAAGATTTCATCAGATAAAATCAGACGCGGAGAAATCCGTGCAGATGATTTTCCAACTTTTGTAGAGGTCAGCAGGCGTATAGGAAACATAGGTTTATATATTGATGATACTCCGGCCTTAACGGTAACCAGTCTTCGTAACCGAGCTAGACGATTAAAACGTCAACATAATATTGGTTTGATTGTGATTGATTATTTGCAGCTTCTAGAGGCTGGTGGTACCAAACGGAGTGGTGATAATCGCGTTCAAGAAATTTCTGAAATTACCCGTGCGTTAAAGGGCCTTGCCAAAGAACTTAGTGTTCCCGTTTTGGCGTTATCTCAGTTGTCTCGTGCGGTTGAACAGCGTGATGATAAACGTCCACAATTATCGGATCTTAGGGAATCAGGTTCTATCGAGCAGGACGCCGACGTTGTTATGTTTGTTTTTCGTGAGGAATATTACGAAGCTCGCCGTGAGCCGCCAGAGGGCACGGAAAAGCACGTTGAATGGCAGCGCCGTATGGAATCCATCTACAACCAAGCCGAAGTCATCATTGCCAAGCAGCGTCATGGTCCAGTTGGTACGCTGAAATTATTTTTTGATGGTAAATTGACTCGATTTGGTAACTTAACAGACGGTGATAAGGTCCCTGCTAGGTATTAGGGCGTCCAATAGTCAAGGTCTTTTATTGTTAAATATACCTCTCGTGTTTCAAATTCCGGGTTCGTTGTTTTTCAGGGGCTGCGGTACTCATGTATTTCATATACACTCCGTTCCTTGACCCTCAAACGCCTGCCCGGCTTTTTGAAACGCCTTGGGTATGGATAGAGTTGTTTAGAAAATAAAACCATTAAAACAGATTTTTTCTCAACAAATTGGAGGGAAAGGGTTATTTTAGACGCAATTATCGTGCCGCATTTAGATTTGGTGGATCAGCAAGCACTGCGAGTCTTTTAAGGTTAAAACAAATGGCTTGCATAAAGGCGGCAAATTGATTTTTGGCAACTCCTTTATAACGAACTCTTTTGGGGTCTTGAGAAAAGACCCGTTCGTAAGGAGCTCTGAGTTTTGAATACTACCGATCTTGGTCAGCATTTTTATCTTTCATATTATTTTTCTTAATCGCCGCCAAATGACTATTTCTTTTTGCAGCCGCTTGTTTTTCCGGCTTTGTACAATATCCCTTATCAGCATAAATGGCCCCTTGGCTTGGACAAACATGTTTTAACCCTTGAGCATCTGTTAGATTGGCAGGGGTAACGGCAATTTTATTAATCAATCCTGATTGCATATCCACACTCACATGCTTTTTATACCCATACCAATATTTGTTCTTGCCTTTGCAGCCAATACGAGCTTGTTTATCAACAGCAACCTTAGGTAAAATCTCATTATTGAGTTTTTCATATTTTTGCCGAATCGCTTCATCTCTCTCTTCCCATAAATTGGCTTTGGCAATTAAGTGACTGGCATCAACAAAAGTAAAGACTTCATTCATATACCCCTGTTTCTTCAGCTGATCTCTTAATTCCTGAAAAAGAGTCGCTAATAAATCAGTTCCTATTTTTGAACGAGCCCGAGTAAAAACAGTGTGATCCGGTGTATCCTCATTTAACATAAATCCACAAAACCATCGACCGGATATATTCTCTTGCAAGAACTTTTCCAACTCCCGATCACTTAAGTCTTCCATAAATTGGAGTAATAAACACCGAAATAGACGATTCAAACCATACCCTTCATGAGGGTTTAAACTCTTAACCGTCGATAAAATCGCTTCAACCCCTTTAAAATCCCATAGTTTTATAAAACGGCGATACGAATGATTTGAGGGGACTAATTGATCTAAACTTACCATTTCCATTTGGTTCATATATTCAAAATCTCTTAATCGTAATTCTTGAACTAATTATAACTCATTCCTTCATTCAATGGGAGTTCGCAACAGTTCCCTGTATGTGCAGTCAGCTTTAAGAACTAAAATCTTCGCGGCCGCGAAGATTTAAAGCTGAATTATAGTCTAGTTGTGCAGCATGTCTTTGGAAAACTTTATAAAATGCACCTGTTATAATTAATTGCTTGAGATAAAAAAGAGTTTCACTCGGTTGGTTAAGATATTTAATTTCTTTTTCAATTAGATTTTATATTTGCTTTTGATTATCTTCTGGCTTTGGATCTAATAAGTAGGCCTTTGATGTGAATTTAAGAACAAGAATTTTGACTAATAATTCTTTGTTGAGAATGCACCTATTTTATATTCTTTTCTTTTTCTTATGGATCTCATTATCACCTGTTTCTAAGGCATGTGAGTTTGATTTAAGAAACTATGTCCGCCCCAAAAATTCACCGGTCTCTTATACGCTGGCACTTTTAGATAGATCAATGGTGCTGGTTCATTCCTTAGAAACAGATACGGTTCCGTTAGAGGTTCAGGCTTTTATTCATTCTTCTGCATTGGAAGGTGGGGAAAGGCTTTTGAAAACTAAGTCTTTTCCAAGGTCCCATGGTTGCCCCGAACACTTTGTTGTGCAGCTAAAGCATCGAAAAGCTATATTGCGCTCAGCTGATCTTACAGACGATCTTTTTAAAGACGAAGAAGAGTTGAAGGGTAAAGATGAGGCTGATTTAGCAAGTGACAGCGAAGATGACGATGAGGGTGAAGACTTAGAGGAAGAGCTTGAGTATGCAGCGTCAATGGTTTTATTTCCTATAGAAGATTCAGACAAGGTCTTAGCGTATCTTTTAGGGGGTTGGCCTGCATTATTAAACACAACATCTGTTGTTCCTGCTTTTGGTCTGAAAGTTGTAACTTCAATGGAGATTGCAGCAACGTTAGCAGATGAAAGTAAATCTCTTACGAGTATCAAGGAAATAAAGACAGAAACTAGGCGTTTGGCGAAACCTATGCGCGGAACGGAAACTCAACAAAAGGGTTTAGGAAAAATCAGTGATTTCGGTATTGATCCTTCTAGTGATGGCCTTGAAAAAGTGCGCATTAAGCCCATTCCAAGGTGGGGGAATGCACTGGTAGATGGCGATGATTTTTTTAAATTCCGGTTAACAACTAAAAATCAAAAAACGGCTAAGAAAAAGGATGAGGCAGCTCTCAAACGTTTTAACCAACGTCCTGTTATGCATGAGGTTGCTAAAGAGGTTTATAAGGTTTATAGAGCAGGAGCTATCCATACAGATTTTTTACCTTATTTAGATGAACCTGTGCTAGGGGATTCTCTTGGGTTTCTTAATAAGGCTTTAGCTGAAAACTGGGAACATTATTTTAAGGAAGACCAGCTTCTTTATATGCACTGGACTTTTTGGTTTAGAGCACGTGGTGAAGAAGATATCGGGGCTGTTATTAAAAAAATCAAAGAGAGTAGGGGAGTGGGTACAATTGCAATTGGTGGCCAATATTATAAGCCTACCCAACTTGTGCGATCCTTACCTATCCCTTTTGATTCTGACGCTAAAGGAGAAGCTAGCTATTACTGGTTTGATCGAGGTGCGTGGTATCGTATGCCGGCCGCACGTTTTGAGATTATCAGAAAAAGAATAGCAGATATAACTGTTCCCCAAAGTTCTCTTTTTCTACCTGATTACGTGGCTGATCCAACAGACTCCGAGGATTACAAGGAGCTAGCCTATAATAAGGCGGCTGTAGAGTTTATGCGTACTCAAATAGGTTCCGAACGATCTGTTGCTGAAGCCATTTTACTGGACCGGGAAAATGTTCCCTTAGGTGGGAGAGATGATAAGTTTGAGTTTGCTGATATTTTGATGCAGCGCATGGACGGGAAATACTTTTTAATCCATGTTAAAAGAGAGCGTTCCAGGCAAATAGATCATCATCGAACCCAAGCAGAAAGATGCGCACTTTATCTTGGGGAAAATTTAGATAGAGGTGCTTTGCCAGGCTTGTTGATAATAGATATTTTAGAAAAATTTTATGAAAATTATATAACACTTCCAAAAAAGGGAAAGGCAGATCCTAAGACAGGCGAGACAAAGGAAGCCATTGAAAGTTGGTCTACAAATTTTAGGGAAAAAGTTGTTGCAGAAAGAAGAAAGCCTGTAGATGTAAAAGGCAGGGCTGCAAAAAAGAAAAACACTGAAGAATTTTTTAAGTCTGTAAAAGACCACTTATTAAACGTGCGTACCAAAGAACGTACGTTTATAAAAAGGATTGTAACCTGTGATAGGATAAAACCACTAATTGTTCGTTTTGAACCGTATGAAGAAACCTTAGGCCGTTGTTTAGATGCCTTGGAGGATTATGTTCTACATGGAACGAGTAGAAAAGTAACAGAGTCTGAAATGTATTCTCCAATTGTTAGTGAAGATCGTATTGTCTTTGTGGGGCAGTTTTTCGAAAGGGTATTAGCTTTTTTGGAAAAGCATGCTTCTTTGGCAAGAAAACACCAGGGAATCCTGCCTCAAAAAGATAGGGAAAATATAACAGTCGTGCTTGCAATCATTGGAGATGGTTCAGGAAAAGATGATTTCCACAGACAACAGCTGTGGGGAATGGATCAAACCCGCAAACTTGTAGAAAAGCAAGGATTTGGGTTTCAGGTTGCATTTATTAAAGATAAAACAAAGAGCGCAAGTACATTTGCAGGTGAAGAAGATGATAAAACTGATCATATGCAGTTGATAGAGGAGGAGAGTGATAGCGATGTTGCTTCAAACTCTGTTTCAGCTCTGTTACCTCTTTCTCCTGATCAACAAGCCTTTGAGGAAGCAAAGAGAAGGGCTGAAGAGGCCTATACTGCGACTTCATGGTACAGAGGTGTTAAAAGCACTTTTCTACAAGATGATGAAGGCCAGAAATATGTACGTGTGGTCGTGGATAGTAGCAAAGGGGACTGTTGTTTTCATGCATTATTAGATGCAACCCGTGAAAAGACCATTGCGGATATGCAAGCGTACATTGATGAATCTGAAACGGCTCTAGCTTCTACAGGAATTGCTAATCATAATTATGTAGAATTCTTAGATAAATGTACGTCTGATTTTTGGAAGAGGGTAGGGGATGATTCTTTGTTGGCGGCTATGGAGGCTTATCTCAAAAAGATAGAGGTTTTAGCAGCTACAGGAGAGGCATTAAGGGTAGCAACAAATGCTGATCTTGATTTTACTGCCTTGAAAGAACAGAAAGAGAAAGCACGAAAAGACTTGAATAAAAAAAGGCCAAGAGATGCTGCACTTAAGGCAGAAAAGGAGCGAAAAGTTCAAGCACTAACTAATGAGATAGCAGGCCTAGAGGTTTTAGAAAAGAAGCACATGAATGGAAAAATGAAAAGCTATATTAAATACAAACTTGAGTTTCAAAGAGCCTCTGCTGCACGAAAAAAGGAAATACTGGCAGATTTTTATCTGACTAAAAGGGAATGGTTTGATCCTTCAGCAATTATGCATTTGGGTCCCCGTTTTGGTTTTAAAGCTAAGATATTTAGAAGGGATGACACCTCTAATTTACTAAGCCTTTATGCTCAAACTCCTGATGCGGATATGGTGGGTGACATCCTCTGTCGTTTAGCTGTCTATGTAAATAATAATCATTACGATTTGCTTTATGCATTTGATTAATTCTGAAAGCAAAATAGAAGAAATTTCTTAACGGCTGGTGCTTTTTCAATTGTTTCGTAGCCGTAAAAAACCAGCTCCGATTAGTGTTCATCAATGGGTTATACAAAAAGATGAACAAAATGCATTAAATGGGTTTTGATGTCAGATACAAATAGGGACATTCAAAGCTTCCAAAAATGAATCTCAAAAAAGTCTTTTTTAAGGAGTTTTATTGAAAAAACAAATCTAATTCCTCTTTTTTCTCTTCTTAAAGATCGTTACATTCCCGCGTACAAGGATTTTCTCAGTAGACCTAACTTACGCAACAGGTCTATCGAACTATCAATACTATTAGGCCAACAGAATAATTTAAACAATATACACGGTAGTTCTTTTTTATTTGTTAACCCTACATGGGGATATTGAATATCTAAATCGAGAAAATAATATAATTTAAAATTGTGTTCTATTTCAACTATCTATAAAAAAAATAATCAATAGCATCTCTAGGTAACAAAAAAATGAATGAGGAACAAAGGGAATGGTATATAAAATCTCCCCATTGATTTTTTTCTGGTTTTCTTTAAGTGTTTATTGTCTCGATCTTTCAAAGGATGAAATAGATTTTTTTAATGTAGGGCAGGGGCATGCGGTTTTAGTTAATAAAATTAAAACTCCTGATCATCCATTTCCGTATGTGCCTTTACTAGTTGATGCTGGTGCTACTGCTAATCCTTATGTGCCAGGAGAAAAATATGTATGGGAAAAAGGAGAAGAAACTTTATCTATCTCTAAAGTTAGCAAAAGAATACTAAAATTCTGGCAGGTTTCTAACAATGGCAATCTACTGGGAGGAAATTTTTTATTGAACATTATTCTTAAGCGGTTAGATTCTATTGTCCAATAAACATCTGCTTATTGAAAAATGACAAGCGCCTTGATTTCTAATGACTCATGTTTTTTTGAGGAGAATTCAATTTTCAAAATAGTAGATAAAGTTTTACTTTGAGACCCAGTTTATTTGTGATTAGAGAATTAAATATGCTTCGATCGTCTCTTAACCTGTCTCTTCGTTATTTCTTGTTTTCCTTATTTTTCATACTGTCTTGCGCTTGCGCAATGGATGAGGATGAATTTGTACGAGGAATAGACCTTGAATCGAACGTTATGAGTACGTTAAGTGTTTTATCTCAAAAGCCGTACCACTTAAGTATAGCAGGGGGAGAGTCAGGAATAGAAAAAATTGAGGAAAAAGACTGGGAGTTTTCTATTCTCAAAAAAACTATAAAAAAGAAAAACGGTACCTCAGCAGAAGAGATAGAAGGTGTTATATATCACAATGATGTATTTGGAACCGTAATTGCTATGCGAGGCACTAAGTATAAAAAAGATTGGGGCACAAATCTAGATTTTGCTTTTACGGATTTTGCGGGAAACACGGGCAAAGTCCATAGAGGATTTTACCGTATGTTAAATGAAATTGAAGGAGATTTGTGCGCGAAATTAACAACCATGGGTTTGTTTGATGGGGCAAAAAATAAACCAGTATATTTTATAGGTCATAGCCGTGGCGGAGCTCTTGCAACACTTGCAGCCGCAAAGATATTTTCTACATTTGAAAATTTACATTCTCATCAAGTTAAGGTAATAACGTTTTCTTCTCCACGAGTTGGCAATAGGGAGTTTGTAAATGATTTTCACAGAAAAGTAGGAAGGGATAATATTATAACTTTTTACTGCAACACAGATCTTGTTCCTGGTGCTCCTTTGGAAAGTCATGGTTTTTATGATCATGGATTAAGTATTCAAGTGGATTGGGGACAACAAACTTGGGGCCAGGCGGCGGAGCAGTGGTTTAGATTTTTGAGAAAAGTAGAAGAGAGTGAAGAAGACGAGGCTCCCTTTAATTACGCTGATATTGAAGCTTATAGTAACAGGTTTCTTGATAAAGCTACCGAGATGTATGGTACACCTCGTACTGCAGCATCGGTCATTATAAATCATTTTATTAGAATTTCACACGAAGTTCCAACAACTCATGCTATTGAACTCGCTCTTGAAGATTATAAATACGATTTTCGTTTAGGTTTACCTTTGAAAGAGTGTGGAAGAGCGTGTGCTTTGTTTTCATTTAAGAAAAACCCTTGGTTAACGCAAGCATATAAGTTGATACTTGGATAAATTTAGGATACTAAAAATGAAATTAGAACTAAAAGTAGTAACGAGTTTATTTTTGGTAGCTTTTTTGTCGCTATCTATTCCGGCTATAGCAGCAGATGACCATGATATGTGGGATTCTGATAAAGTTGAGACAGTTGTACGGTTAAAGGTTATTGATAATGATCCTGGAGGCTCATATCTTACAGGTGAATACTCTGGTTTGGCATTAATGGTTGAAACTAGAAAAAAGGGATTAGATAAATATGAATATATAGAGAGAGATGCTGAAAAACACCAATTTCCAAAGAATGTTTTGTGGTATGCGAATGTGGTGTTTGCTCCTTACACAGAAGAAGATTTGTGCGATGTAGATCCAACCGGACTTAGCGGGTTATACGATTCACAAATTAGTTTGAAATACGCAAAACATCCTAGATATGCAGAAAGTACAAGATCCTATGGTACTGCAGTTGATGTACCAGGTCAGGTTCAAAATTCGAGTCATAAAACAGATCGTTTAAAAATATATAATCCTCCGGAGCCACATACATACAGTAATACCGACAAGGTTCTTTTACATTGTAGTTGGTTAACAGGTAGTTTTTTTGAGTGGGTTTTAAAAGAGCCATTAACAGTGACTGATCTTATTAATAAAATTAATAAGCTTAGAGTAAAAAATTCGGCTCAAAATGACATAAAAAAATGGCATTTTCCACTGTATTCAAGATCAGGTTATACAGATCAGATATGGAGAGGAAAAGTATATAATTGTGTTTCTTTTTCAATCGATTTATTAAGAGAATGTGATTTTCTATCCGGTTATGATATCTATTCTGATTACAAAAAGCCTCTCCCAAGTGAAGCAAAAGATGTAGTGCCAAACCAAGGTTCTGTATGGAAAAGAGTTGGTAAGGGAGCTATAGTTGTAACCTGTACTGCCGGTGGTGTAGCTTTGGGAGCTTTAGTTGGCTCATACTTCTTTCCTGGTCCAGGAACGGCTGCTGGTGCAGTGGAAGGAGGAGAAGCAGGTGCCGCAGTAGCAACAGGTGTTGTTGCATACATTTCAAGCTTCAGTACAGCAGCAACACTTAGTGCAGGTACTGTGGGGGTTTTAGGTGGAGGGATATCTTTAGAAGGAGTTCGTTTAGCTTCAAATGCAATAACGGCAGATTCGGTTGTGAAAGGTCTTTTTCATTTTGATTCACTTGGAATAAAAGAATGTAGAATTATCAAAACAAAATTTAACGAAACAACAAGATCCCCGTTGCTACCAAGAAATATGGATAAGCTCGTTGAGGGTGATATTGTAGCATATGAGAAATCTATTACTTATGACCTTATTGGTGAAAATGTAAGGTAAAGGGAAAATAAAATGATTATTAGATATTTTATTATATCTGCCTTTTTGTTAATAATAAGCGCTTTAGAAGTGAAATCATCGAGTAGTGCACTTGACATGGATAAAGGTAAGTTGCTTCGCACAGCGAGGCTCGCCCGTTCATTACAGCAAATGGGAGAATTATCTAAAGAAGCTGATGGATTAACTGAAGTTAGAAATATAAGAATGGAAAGCCGTAATGTCGTTTCTTTAGCAAAAGATGCTAAAACAGTTTATGTAATCTTACATAGGCCAGCAATTAACTCATTGACTTTGAAACAAAGTAATTTTAGATCGGCGCCCTTTCCAGGACAATTTGATTATAAATTAGCTAGTGTTGCAATTAGCCTTACACAACCAATTTTAACTCATTTACGTGATATTTTTGATAAAGAGGATGAAATTATTATTGGTGGAAACCAAGAAGCAGGTGGGATTGCTTCCTTTCTAGGTTATGATATCCATCGCTCCTTTCAATCAAATGATGCCCTTAGTCAAAATCAATTAAAAATTGTTACTTTTTGTGCTCCAGCCGTGGGAAATTCTGAGTTTGTATCTAGTATACATTCACAAATCGGACAAGCTAATATTCTAAATTTTTACTATTTTCTTTCGCCTTCTCAAAGTTTTTACGAATGGATGAAAGGATATAAAGCTTGTGGAGTTCCCTTTAGATTACTGCCCTCTGAGCAATTCGCTGATGCCTGTAGAAGTAGTGAGAGAGCTGTGGCTATGGGATTAAATTTAGTTCTCTATAGTGCTATTGTATATTTTACCGCTCGTTATTTTTATCCTTGCGAACCTTTTCCTCATCTTTCGAACTCTTTAAGAAGTGCATTGACCAATACAGATGAAGGGATAGCAAATCAAGGAATACTGGCCCTAATAAGTAGAACGTTGGAAGATGAAAGGCTTAAAACAATTGGAATTTCTAGACGGTTTACAACTAGAGTTTTTTTGGCAAGTTCTTTAGGCGCTTTGGTAAACAATTTTGTGCAATCAAAAAATTCACTTCTACCTACAGATACAGTTCTTAGAGATTCATTCAAGTATGCGCAAGATACGATACGAGCCTCTACAGATGGGGATTATTCACTTGACCAAGTAGGAGTTCCGCCTATTTTATCTTCAACAAGAGGTGTAGGTGGTTATTTTTATAGCGTTTTTATGACATGATTGACTTCTCTTTTTTATGGTTGTGGAGATGCGTCTTGAGAACCATGAAATAGAAGTGCTAGTGGTCTTCCTATAGGTGTAAAAAATGTCCTTCAATCCCACTTTCTTGTTTTTTTGTGTGTGAAAGTCCACACGCCCAACACATGAGGGGGCTAGGAAGGTGATTTTGCAAGTTCTTAGTAAACAGTCGAAAGAGAGAGTATTTCAATTTTTACAAAAATTACTTTCAAACTGGGGTTTTTTAGAAAGTCGTCCGAAAGTGTTACGTGCGTTTTTCAAAAAACCTAAGACAAATTATAAGTTGTTTTGCCGAGATGTACGCCAATCTATTATATACTCCAACCATACAGCATTAGAATCAAATTTTGGCTTTATTGGCATAAGTGACGCCCTCTCATAGAGTCGTTCCTGATACTTTGTAACTCAGTCGTGAAGACGTTTCGTTTCAAATAAAATAACCTGATAAATGTTATTAACAGCTTGTTCTATTTCAGAAATAATACACTCCCATTCTGACTTGCTATACTAACTGTTGACTCTCAAGACACTATCAAAGCTATCCTAATCTCCTATGATGATTTGTCTTAGTTAAAAGTTTAAAGTCTTCAAAGACCCAGTCGTTTTTGAGGATATAGAAGATGGTATTAAGGAACTTTCTAGCTGTCATTGCAACTTTTCTATTGTTCCGATACGCAAGGCCTTGCTGGGATCTTTACCTTAATCAGCAAAATTCTGGCTGTTATTTTTCTTATATTCTTTGTAGTAGAGCTAATTAATCATCTATTTTTATAAAATGACCCAGTTAATTCGCATGCCTTTTCTAAGGTCTTTAATGGCTAGATACCCTTTAATAAAAGTTATCTGATAAGAATGTTCAAATCTTCTAATGTCGTAGAGCTTCTTGAACAGCTTTAGGATTATGAGCAATCACTTTAAGAAGGACTTGCGCAGGACCTTGAGGATGACGGCGTCCTTGTTCCCACTGCTGTAAGGTACGAACACTTACTCCAAACAAATTTGCAAATTCTTCTTGTGACAACACGTATTGTTGGCGGATTTGCTGAATTTCGGACGGAGAAACTTCTATGGTTCTTTGCTCAAGCTTACGTTTACCTTGGCGATGCTCAAGCACTTCTTGAAGGGCTTCTTTTAATTCTAAATCCTTCATGGTTTTACCTCCTTAATTTGTCTTACTAATTGCTTTAGCACGTTACGTTCATCTGAAGTTAAGTCCTCTTGCGTGTTTTTAGTATAAGCTTTTAACAAATAGAGGCTTTCTTCTTGCATAAGATAGAAGTAGCAAATTCTGCCTCCTCCACGTTTTCCCTTGTTTCCCGCACTAAAACGAGCTTTGCGAATGCCCCCAGTCCCTGGAATCACAGGCCAACGGATGGGATCTTGAGCTATTTCCTCTTCAACTTGAAGCATATCTACCCCATCTGGTAAGCGAGAAAGGGAACGCAAATAAACTTGAGTGCGAAAAAGAGTAAGCTTCATATATAATGTATATACCTCATTGGGTCATAAGTCAATGGAGTAGTGAAAATTTTATTTTAATGAATTTTTTGAGCTTTAGTTGACTACTCTATAATTTATGTCTTTTATTAAACCATCCGGGAACAATGGTTTGTTCTCCAAGAGGAGTTATAAACTGTGTTGAACCATCTTTATGTTTAATAATGGTTTCTTGCCTACTTAGTCTGAAAGAATACCCTGTATGCTGTAAAGCAAGATCAAGATTAGGCCACTTTGGAATCTTGACTTTATTTTCAGGAAACAACCATTCTTCCGATGCTGCTGCAATATATCTTGGAGCTCTTTGCTTAATAATATAATTTATCCAACACACTTCTTTTTCTTCCAAATGTCTATCTTTTTTTATATCTCTTAAATCAATCCATGGACCATCATAGGATCGTGCATTGGTTCGAAGTTTTTTTGCAATTTCTCTTTTGGGATTTTTGGCAAATTCAAGGTTTGAAATAATTAAGCAATTATTTAGATCTAATGGAAAAATGATTCTTGAACCTAGTTCATAAGGATGGGGATCGAAGGGATAAAAACATTGTGGAGATCCAGAAAAATGATCACAGTTGTAAACTGTGACTGGATCGTCAGAAAAAATAAATTTAGTAGGTGAGTTTTTTGCTGTAACTATTTCCCAAAGAGCTTCACCAAAGGTTGTGATGTAATACTGCCTAATTTGCTGCATCATGAAAAGAATCTGATTTTGGTGTGGAGCTTTTAGACCATTTTTCGTGAGCAACCTTTTTAAAAGCTCTTGTGCTTTTGGGGTGCGTATTTTCTGAGCATCAATATATTCTAATAAACTTTGCCAAGCTTGTGTTGGTTCTCCAAATTCTTTTATTGATTCAGGTAAATTAATACCTCCTATACCTGTATCTTTCATGTAACAAAAGAATTTGAGGGCGTTAGGCCCAATATCATCTAATCTGCCAAAAAGCTTTTTTTCAATTTCGTCATTTGGTTCCCCTAAAACGAGAGTTGTATAAAGATCAAATTGTTTAAAAATGGCACTTGGGTGTCTAAGGTTGATAGGTCTAAAGGTTTTCTTTTTTATTCTTTGCCCATTAGGAAGAATGATATGGTCTTGAGCATTTTTATCCAAAACAGCTAATAGTTCTTGGCTAGGGAGCAAAAACCCTTTTTGATACCATATAGGAACAAAATGATTGTCTCTTGTAGGATTCATTGTGGATGCCTTTTGTTAAACATCTTTTCGTTTCTCAATATATTCTCTCAAAGAGAAATATTTCCCATATCCTAAATGTGTATCGATGATTTTATGTAACGGAACGCCCAGTTAATGTAAGTGAAAAATTTTTTCTTTATCCTTATCATACATGGATGCTTGTAAGGTTCCCTTTGGTTTGCCAAGTTTGATGCCTTTAGCAACTCTTGCCCGAAGCCCTTCTTTAGTACGTTCTGAAATAAAATCTCGTTCCAGCTCTGCTAACATCGAGAAAACAGTAATAAGAATTTTATTTGTTGGGTTGGTTTTAGCTTCTGGGTTTAAGTCAAGATTCTGTTTAACTAAAATCAGTCTGGCTTTCTTTTCATTGACCAGCTTATCAAGGGTATCCAGAGTTTCCTTAATGGACCTTCCTAAACGAGAAAGTTCAGAAGCAATTACAATGTCCAACGGTTGCAATTTTTGCAACAGTTCCTCAATTCTTCTATCTTTGGTTGATCTTTTCGAGGACATTTCTATTTCCATCCATTCATCAACCATCAATTTATGATCCATTCCATAGCGGCTAATCAGATTTTTCTGACCATCTAAATTTTGCTCCTGAGTGCTAACCCGTATGTATCCAAAAATCATAAAAAAAGCCCTATTTTTGTGTGATTTTGGTATTAAGGTATTTTAACGTCACAATACCATCTTAAAAGAATGCTATATAACGTACCTATATGCTATATATAATATATGTAAATAACGATCATTAAGACCATAAAAAAACATTACAGACTATCAAATGATAGAATAGATAAAAACGCGATAAACCTTTTCTGTTTTTAAATTGATGATCTATTGCAACTTGCAAAGTTAAACACTTAAGAGTAAATACATTTTAAATGGTTTATTGTAAGGCTTATTTCAGTGGATTCAAAGCTTTTAGAACAGAAAAAGAACTATCTTCATTACAATGATCAAAAAAATGAACTCATGAAAGATTTATGTGAGCCGTTAACAACATGCTTTGGGGCAGAATGGTTTGCTAGGGTTACATTTGTTTTGGATGGTGAGCAGAAATGTGTAGGGCATTATGGCTTAATAACAGACATAGGATTTGTAAAATCTTATCTCTTTCAGTTCGAAGATAACGGAAAGAGCTTTACTCAAGCAATTAAGGAAACACCGCTAGATTCTTATTCATATTTTCCTTGGTCAAATATTAATGATTGCCCCTTAATTCAAATGAAGCACCGACAACACGGAATTACTAAAGGTTTTTCAGTTTATAAAAGATTTCAGGATAGAATTGAAATCTGGTCTTTTGCAGGAAAAGATGCTAAAGGCATTCCTAGTATTGCTACTCAAACATCTATTTTGCTTTTCCAAAATTTTATCGCTTACTTTAATAAGCAGCAAAAAGTAAACCACTTATCTTGTCCGTTTGTAAATTACGCTCAATCCTTTGATATGTCTTATAACATTCCCTCTGACATTCAGGTCGAATCTTTCAACACTTCTATCCATGCAGATAAGTTCACTTTAGAAATAAAAGACAAATTAGTTTCTTTATCGAAACGAGAATGGGAGTGTCTTTCTAAGTTTGCAGAAGGAAAAACTTATAAAGGTGTTGCAAACCTATTATCTCTTTCACCTCGAACGGTTGAGACTTATCTGAACCAAATTAAAGCGAAAACAGGCATTTCATCTAAAGCAAAACTTGTTGATCATTTTATAGAACAAAATCAGTCTTTCTTTCGGTAAGGAGTTAAAGATTGCGCCTTCAGCTGATATTAAGAGCAATAAAACCAGAAACGAATGTAAATCGAGTATATGAAATTAGAATTGATAAAGGGCTTTTTAATAGCTGGTTAGTACTGATAGGTTATGAAAGATATGGGGGAGGATCCCGTCAAAAGATTTATAGTTTTTTCAACGTAATGGAAGCCAAAGCCTTTGTTCAAAAAAACCTTAAAAAACGTTTTCAATCTCATAAACGAATTGGATGCGATTATAAAATCGTGAAAGCAAATGATCTCACAGACATAATGCTTGTTTCTTAGACAAATAAATTATCAGACATTAATTTCTTATCTCAGAAAAAATAGACCTACTCAAGGGGGTTTTCTTCTGTTTTACAACTTCGCTTTTAGATAAAGAAAACGATTCTAGTTCGTTATTGGTGTGTTTTTATTAAAAAGACAGTTTGAGCATAAAAGCAAGACTTTTAGGGCGTTAAAGAGGAGGGGAGCCAAAAGAGAGAATCTGACAGAAAAGCAGAAAGTTCGTCTTATTGTAGCGGAAGGCGAACTTTTATGAACTCTCTCCTTGCGTGCGCTCAATAATAGGTTGTTTTAGCAAAAGCGGACGAAAACCATATTTTTTAGCAAATCAAAATCTTCCTAGCCGTTAATTTTCTTCAGGTAATGTGCATTCTCGTTCATTTGCTTGATGTAAAGAATGAATTTTATCTCTTAAAGAACTGGCTTATAAAGGGAGGGTAGCCGAACATACACTTAAAAAGTTCCATAGGCCTTTTAGAATGACGTCTTCTCTTGAAA
>Ga0214919_10003332_pt1 | contig 24354 bp, 28 predicted proteins | sample LL1503_MetaG_FD_177994 | JGI IMG/M metagenome (GOLD analysis project Ga0214919, IMG submission 177994) | Freshwater microbial communities from Lake Lanier, Atlanta, Georgia, United States - LL-1503 | ecosystem: Environmental > Aquatic > Freshwater > Lake | place: USA: Georgia | collected... | reverse complement strand
TTAAGTATGCAGAAAAAGATTACACAGTCGGAGCTTTCGTTCAAGCAAATTTTGGAAGTAGAGCGGAATTAACTATTACTGGTGTTTCGATGGCAGATTCAAAAATTCCAAACCCATTTTCAGAACACAATTGGCTTGAAATAAATAATGAAATGGTTACTCCACCGCAAGGCGCTGGCTCGGTAATAGTAATAATTGCAACTGATGCACCATTACTACCAAATCAATGTAAAGCGCTCGCTAAACGAGTCCCACTCGGACTTGCTCGCACAGGTACAGCAGGGAGTCATTTCTCTGGCGACATCTTTTTAGCTTTTTCTACCGCTAACAAAGGTTCCTTTCAAAGCAAGTTTCCAAGTGGCAATTCTGGCGAATCGGATTACGATATTTCTAGATCGATTCCCTGGGGTGAGATGGATAGCTTTTATACCGCAACAGTCCAGGCCGTAGAAGAAGCCGTTGTAAATGCACTAGTTGTGAACCAAGATATGGAAGGCCGTGATGGGCACAAAAGTTACGCAATTACTCGTGAATTTATTGAATCGAAATTCAAAAAAATGTAAGAACAATCACTCCAGTTCAGGTAAGAGTTACCGGTGCTAATAAAGCCAAAGCGACGAGTGCTACCAGTTTAATAGGCTCAAAATTTCTTGCTTGTTGTATGATTCTGAATTCAAAGTTCTTGCAAATGAATACCAATGATTCTGTTCAACCGTAAAGCTAGGAAGCCGGCGCATAGTTTCAATAACTTCAGATTCTGTTATTCCCAATTCTGATAATCGATGACGAGTGCCTGCTCGAGCAATTGTCTCGCGCACTCTCTCGGGATTATTGCCTTGGAAATGAGACATAATTTGCACACCCATACTTACTAATTCGCCATGCAAAATAGTTCGTCCAGTTACTTCTTCAAATGTATAGGCAAAGAAGTGCTCAGATCCTTCTTCGAATCGGGCATGTGAAAGTTCGTGACAACGCCAACCAATGTCGCGGTGCAACTCCATCAATCTACGAAGACCATTATCTGTTAAATTATTTATACCTTCAGCACAATCATAAAGTTCATCAAGATACATTTGTGAGATTTCAGCATTCTCTGGACTCCAATGATGTTCATCCATACCTTGATCGGAAGCAAATTTCCAATCGAACCATGCGGTGTGACAAGAAAGTACGTCGCCAATTCCAGAGGTAACCATTGCGCGAGGTGCAGCTCTAAACAATTCAAAATCTACGTTAACCATGTCTGGAACTGCGTCACCTTCGTAACGAACGCCACCACGATCGCGTAGTGCAGACATACGAGTAAAACATGCGTCCACCGACGGCAGTGAAGGTAATTGCATAAGCGGCAGCGACCTACGCCAATGAATCCATTTAGCGGTATCCATAGCGCTTCCACCACCTAAACCAACAATTGTCAAAGCAGGTGAAGTTTCAGCAAGATGGTCCAAATGTTCTGGCGCTAGGTCACCAGATTGAATTATTTGTACCGGCTGATTCTTAACTTTATCTTTCAAAAAAGCCCAAGGTTCAGGTTGAGTTACAAGTACATAATCTCCAATAGCATCTAGTGCAGGCGCTGCAATGTTGTTCCCATAGGAAACATTGAATCCTTTAGCAACAAATGTCATAACGCGTCTCCAAATTTTTCCATGATGCGGAATAGTTTTCCACTGTCAACCACTCGTAGCTCTTCACGATTTCGATCACCAATAATCATTTTTGCAAACTCTTTTGGAGATTCTTCTACGAGTGAGATAAGTCTATCTAGAGAGTAGCCAAGAAAATTGGCTTGTAGATGAAGTTGAAACACCATGTTGCGCAACATGGTCTTATGAATTCCGATAGCATTTGTTAACTGGTCTACATAAGGATTCAAGTCTTGAAAATGAGTTACTTCAGCTACATTTCTGCCAAAATACCATTTCTCAATTGGAAGATGTGGTGAATAAACCTTGCCATGCGCGCCAGGATGTTTATCAAAGCCCGCTGTCCAACTTGCTTCGGACATCGCTCTTGCAACCAATTTGTGATCTTCGTTATCTTCATGAAGGTATGAATCTGGGTCAAATGTCATAATTAGATATGGTTTTAGCTCTCGAATTAGGTCGATAAATTGCTCGCGTAGTGAAACCTCAGATTTATCACCAAGTACATCAGTCGGGTAGCCAAAATCAATCACAGACGCAACACCAATTTGAGACATTGATTCTGTAAATTCTTTAAAATTATTAGAAATGGTTTCTTTGGTGCTGATACCCCAAGAATCCCAACGGTCATCGGTAACACGGACAACATGAACATGCCATCCATTTGCGATTAGATTTAGAACCGTGGCTCCACAGAATAAAAGCAAGTCATCGGCATGCGCGATCGCGACCAGGGCCACTTTGGACCGGGGGGAGGGAAGCGATAGTTCTTTAGCCATAATCCCCACAATCTGGTCTACTTTTGTTTGGATAACTAACGAAATTGTTACCTGATTTTAGGTTACATTCAAGACTTTGAGAGTACTTTTATAAGGAGTTTGGGGCCCTCCCTCACATGAAAGGACTGACTGTGTCATTAGGAAAAAGAAACCGAGTACTTCCGATAATTGTTGCTATTGCACTGGCGCTAACAGGTTGCAGCAAAGGAAGTTCCGATAAAGCGAGCGGAGAAATCAATATCTTTTTGATTCCTAGCCCCTCATCTACTTCAATTCAAAGTTTTATTCCAGAATTTGAAAAACAAACTGGGATCAAAGTTAATTTTTCAGAAACTCCCTATGGAGAAGCTCATCAGAAGCAATTGTTGAGTTATAACCAAAAGGCCGGAGCATATGACATTGCTCAATTTGATAATTCATTTTTAGCTCCATTCTGTCAAGCAAAAGCAATGTTGCCATTAGATAGTTATATTTCTAAATCCAAAGAGTATGACATTGGTGACTTCTCGCAAGCGCAACAGGATTATGGTAAGTGCAAAGGGGAGACACTTGGACTAACGCTGAGTACAGAACCAATGATTCAGTGGTATCGAACAGATATCTATGAAAAGTTAGGACTGACTCCTGCAAAAACTTGGGATGAGTACTACAACAACGCAAAGAAGATTCAAGCTTCCGGGTCTGGCGGACAGATTATGGGATTTGGTCCCAACGTTTCTTGGTGGTGGATGACTCTAGTTTGGTCATTTGGCGGTCAATTATATGACGACAATTTAAATCCAACAGTGAATTCTAAAGAAGCCGTTGCTGCAACCGATTACTTAAAGAAATTGATTGCAGTTTCACCAAAAGGCGCAATAACTGCAAACGGTGACGATGTAACCAGCCGTTTCCTTGGTGAGGATATCGGAGCGATGTTGAATTACTCGGGTTATTATGGAATGGCACTTGACGAAAAGATCAATAAAAATAAAGGAAAGATTGGCACTGCTCCAATGCCTATAGGAGCTGCTGACATTACTCACCTGGCAGGTTGGAACATTGGCATCCCTTCAGATGCTAAAAATCCAGATGCAGCGTGGAAATTCCTTGAATTTGTTTTCGGTAAAACTAACGCAAAGGCATACTTGCAATCGGGTGCCGCAGCAATTGGTCGCCAATCAATTATCAATGATGCCGAATTAGTGGCAACTAATCCATACTTACCGCAACTCACTATCTCAGCTTCATCGAGAGTCGAGCGTTATCCGCAAATTGCCGTTTGGCCAGAATTTGAAACTGCAGCGATAGATGCGGTATCTCAAGTACTAACTGGCAAGAAGGCGACGCAAGCGGCCCTCGATGCTTTGAACGAGAAATTGAAACCAATTCTCGCTAAAGAGCCTCGCGGATAGTAAATCCGTATTGATCAGATGGGTCTAGTTGGAACGTTGACGCGAAAGCAACGGCGACTTACTAGACCCATTGGTCATTACACTCTAGGTACTTGGGTACTTCTTGCACTAACTATTTTAGTTCCATTGTTATACGGTATATATATTTCACTACTAGATATAAATCTTGCCTCTTTCCTTGCACCGCAATTTGTAGGTTTAAAAAACTATACAACCGCACTACAGGCTTCTGAAACTTGGTCAACACTTCGCATCACAATTGCGCTTATGTTTCTAGGAATGATTGTTCAAATTCCATGCGGAATAATTTTGGCTGTTGCACTACATCAGCAACTTCGTGGAACCAAAATTTTTCGTTCAATATTAATCACACCAATGTTATTGACTCCAGTAGCGGTTGGATTAACTTTTAGATTCATGTTTGATACCGATTTAGGGGTAATTAACTGGTTTATTGGGAAACTAGGCATAGAAAGTGTAAATTGGCTAGGATCACAAACAAGCGGATTAGTGGCGATAGTGATTGTTGATTCTTGGCAATCTATTCCATTTGTAATGCTATTGATACTTGCAGCGTTGAGTGCAATACCCACATCACTTTTTGAAGCTGCAACGGTAGACGGTGCATCAAATCGACAGGTATTTCGGCTAATTACAGCTCCATTGATTACTCCAACTCTATTGGTAATCGTAATGATAAAGATTATGGATTTTCTTAAACTTTTTGACACAATTTTTATGCTGACAAGGGGTGGCCCCGGTAACGCAACAACCACGTTAGGCTTGTGGACCTATAAAACTGGTTTTGTATTTCTTGAGCTCTCGCGAGCAGCGGCACTCGGTGTAATTATTTTAATTATTACGATGCCAGTTTATTTTCTTTGGCGAAAATCAACAAGGAATGTCAGATGAAACGAATATCATTAGGAAAAGTGACCTCTTATGGAATTTTAATTATCTCAAGTTTTGCCTCGCTCTTTCCGCTATTTTGGACATTTAGTACTTCAATAAAAAATCGAACTGATACTTATGTATTGCCACCAAAGTTTTTTAATTTTCATCCAACTTTAAAAAATTATATTTCACTGTTTAAAATTAAAACTTTTCCACACATATATCTGAATAGCATATTTATCACCCTAATGAGCACATTAATAAGTTTAATTTTAGGAAGTTTGTCAGCATACGCCTTTGCGAGACGTTCAAAATTTCGCGGGCGGACCTTACTTGATGCTCTTATGATTGCGGTCCGAGCCCTACCCGCAATTGTGGTTTTGCTGCCGATCTATAAATTGAGTTCTTATTTGGGGATGTATGACTCTGTTTGGACTTTGATTCTACTTTATGCTGGATTCAATATTCCATTTGCAATTTGGTTACTGACTTCTTTTTTCAATCAGATACCAATCGAGATTGAAGAAGCTGCCCGTGTTGATGGCGCAAGTAATACCAGAATGTTTGTGCAAGTAATTCTGCCGTTGGCAGCTCCAGGACTGGTTGCAACGGGAATTTTCATTTCGTTACTTTCCTGGAATGAATTCCTTATCCCAGTGATCATGGCTGGTGAAAACGCAAAGACTTTGCCGGTTTTTGTAGCCAGCTTTATATCCAACAAGAACCTTGATTGGGGTCCGATGGCGGCTGCGGCGACCGTTGCCATGGTGCCAATCGTGGCTTTAACTGTCTTTATTCAAAGATGGTTAGTTACAGGGTTATCTAGTGGAGCCGTTAAGGATTAAATTTCTATAGTAGAAAGCACTATTTTTAGGCGTTCTTTTTTGGGTTTGGTAATCAAGGTAGAACAAGCCAAAACGCTTTTCATAACCATACGCCCACTCAAAATTATCGAGAAGGCTCCAAGCAAAGTAGCCATTTATTAGCACGCCTTTAGATTTTGCCGCAGCTATAGCATCAAGATGAGATTGCAGATATTCAATTCTTTCCAAGTCATTAATTTCACCATCAACAACTATATCGTTCCAAGCAGAACCATTTTCAGTAATAAAAATTTCTTTTGGATGATATTTCTGATGGATTTTCAGTAAAAGATCTGTGAAAGTTTGTGAATGAATTTCCCAACCCATGGCAGTACGTGGTACTCCAATTCGTTCGACTTCTTTTGCAGGTACGGGAGAATTTTCTGGAGCGTTAGCAATCGTCTGACGGAAGTAGTAATTTATTCCCAAAAAATCAATTGGTTCTGAAATAATTTCAAAGTCACCAGAATAAATTGGTAAATCACAAGATAAAATACTTACTATTTTTTCAGGATATTTTTTTGAAAACAATGGATCAAGAAACCATTCATGATCCCAACCATCATTCAGTTCGACAGCGAGAAGATCTTCTGGGCTATCGGTTAACGAAGAGGAAGGTGTGATATTTAATGTAATGCCAACTTTTGCAGATTTTACGTTCTGGCGAATTACTGGTATAGATTTTCCGTGAGCTAAAAGAATGTGATGAGCGACGCTTAGCGCGGTCGGCAAGTCCTTGATACCAGGAGCCATATCTCCCCATAAATTTCCGATCCAGGCAATGCACAAGGGTTCATTAAAAGTAATCCAATTCTTTACTCGATCACCAAAATTTCGAGTTAAAACATCGGCATATTCAACAAACCAATCGACACTTTCGCGATTACTCCAACCACCTCGATCTTGTAGAATCTGGGGTAGATCCCAGTGATACATGGTTATCCACGGCTCAATTCCAAGCGCAAGTGCACCATCGATAATGCGATTATAGAAATCAACGCCTTCTTTATTAACTCTACCTACGCCATCAGGCAATATTCGAGACCAGGCAATTGAAAAGCGGTAAGCATCAACGCCTAACCATTTTATGTGATTGAGATCCTCTTCATAGCGATGATAATGATCGCAAGCAATGTCACCATTATCCCCATTTGAAATAGCTCCTGAAATTTTGCAGAATGTATCCCAAATTGAAGGAGAACGCCCACCTTCATTTGCAGCGCCTTCGATTTGATAAGCAGAGGTTGCCACGCCCCAGATAAATTTTTTCATTAATTCAATCGCTTTCCAACGGTGACTTCCGAATTAGTTCTGCTTAAAACTGAATAACCAATTGCATCATAAAATTTTAAGGCACGGTCATTATGTGCAGACACTCGTAAATGAAATCCTCTAGACCCCATTTCTTGTAAACAATTTTCCATAGTAGCCATCATGAGCCTTCCAAAACCTTGTCCTTGATATTTTGGTAATAAGTCAATATGCCCATGCGATGGAAAATCAGCCAGCACCTTTGTTGGTGATTTAGAGGGGTGGAATATTTCTCTGATTAGAAATGAATCCAGATCGCTTTCTCTAAACTCTTCATATTTTTTCTGAATATTTGGCCACCAAAGACGTTCACATTTTTCTTCAAATTCGACGGTATTAATAGTAGTTAAACCGTAACCAACGCCAAAATTGTTCTCGTTCACCATTGCAAAAGAAGTCGTAGTAGCAAGTTCTACATATGGACCAACAAAAACATCCCCAAGCATTTCGTCATGTGGATGGTGGCCATGTGCGTCGTTTCCCGAATCTCCAGTTGAAACACAAACTTCATATAATGCAGATTTGTCTGTGAGTTCGACGCTACGAATATTTGCCATGGGATAAGTATTACTCTTCAGCAGCTATGTCTTGGTCTAGTCTTAAATTATAAAAAAACGTTATTTTTTGTGTAGGAAACGTGATTTTGAGCGGGAACCATTCAAACTGGTCTATTTATTGTTTGATTCCCAACTAGCGGAGGAATGAACTCTGGAAGTACGCTCACTCTTATGTCGATTGACTCCGCACAACAACGAGCGCGTCGAAGCTTGTTAGGACTTCTGGCGGAGTTGCCGCAAGGTACAAAGTTGCCAGGCGAACGATTACTTGCCGAAGATTTCGGTGTTTGTCGAATGACCATGAGAAGAGCCATAGAAGATTTATTACTTGATGGCAGACTTGAAAGACATGCGCGTTCTGGAACTTATGTTCGTCGTCCAATTATTAGTTCAGAAATGCGTCTAAAATCTTTTACGGAAGAATTGAAATCGCGCGGGATGGTTCCGAGCACAGAAGTTATTTCATTAAAAAAAATTAAAGCAAATAAAGAAATTGCTAAACACCTTAAGATTAGAGAAAAAGAAGATATTTACGTAGCAACCAGATTGCGATTAGGCGATGGGATTCCAATCGCCTTTGAAACGCTTCGGATTTCATGCCGCGTAATACCTCATGTCATGCCCGAAGATTTAAGTGGTTCTATTTATGAATTTTTTGAAGAATCGTATAACGTGAAAATTTTGAGTGCCAAGTCAGCAATTTCTGCTTACAAGCCAAAATCTAAAGAATGTGAACTCTTAAGAATTAGCGGCACTATTCCATGTCTTTTAGTTAAAATGATTGACCTTGATCAAGGATTACGTCCAGTAATGGTTGCAGAATGTCTTTATCGAAGTGATCTTTATGAGATGCAGTTGGATTTATCTGCAAGTTCTGTGACGGTTGAATTAGCCAATAAATTCATGAAAAAAAGTTCGGCATGACTGCAATAAATAGATATTTATTGAATTTAATTTCAATATTAAAAGAACTGGAAAAAAACCATCAAAGTCTTGAGGACGCCGCACAAATTATCGCAAAAGTAATTGAGAAAGGTGGGTTGATACATCTATTCGGCACTGGTCACTCACATTTAATTGCCGAAGAGATGTTTTATCGAGCTGGTGGATTAGGGGCTGTGAATCCAATTTTAGAAGAAGATTTAATGTTACATATCAGCGCTAGTAAAAGTACTGAATTCGAACGTAGGGCAGATCTTGCAGACCAAATTTTGCAGAGACAAACAATTAATTCTAATGATGTTTTGATTTTAATTTCCAACTCTGGCGGGAATGCACTTGTTGAGGAAATTGCAAACAAAGTAAAAAGTAAAGAAATTCCCGTGATTGCAATAACAAGTTTACAACATGCAAATTCACCACTTGCTCGTACGAAAGGAACAAAACTGCACGAATTAGCAGATATTGTTTTGGATAATTTAGGCGCTGTAGGGGATGCAAGTATTTCATTTCCAAATAGTGAAATTCTTACAGGCCCAACTTCTACAGTTATCGGAACTGCAATTATTAACGCATTAGCATCAAGGACTGTTGAAATCCTTTTAGAAAATGGCATAGAGCCAGAAGTTTTCAGCAGTAGCAATACTTTAAACGGGGACATTAAGAATCAAAATTTAGTTGAGAAATTGAAGAAGCAAATTCTTATATTATGAAAAATTCTAAAGATTTTCTTGCTAGTTATGCAAAACTTCTGGGATTTAGCTTAGATGTAGAGAGCATTTTTAATCAATCTATCCCGCGCGAAGGTTATCAAATTTTAGGTACAGATAAAAGAATGATCTTATTCAGTGATTTGTCTGGCCTTCGAAACGGATTTAATGCATTATGTAGATCTAATTTTAATGACGAAAAGATAAATAAGCCGTCGTTTGGAGTTAGAGGAGTAATTGAAGGATTTTATGGAAAACCATGGAGCCATGCGCAAAGGTTGCGTGGTTTAAATTTTTTTGCATTACATAATATGAACACATATATTTTGGCTCCGAAAGATGATCCATGGCAAAGATTTGATTGGCGAACGCCACTTTCAGACAATTTTCTAAATTCCACGAAAGAGCTGATAGAGCGAGGCGAAGATTTATTAATTGATGTGGCGGTTTGTATTTCACCTGGCTTAACCGTTAAATATTCAGATGACCTAGACGTTGATGCATTAATGGTTCGCTACCGTCAATTATCTAAAATTGGAGTGACTCAATTTGGATTGTTACTTGACGATATTCCTTGGGAACTGCAATTTGCAGAGGACCAAGCTCGATACGCAACAATTGCCCAAGCTCAAGCAGATTTTGCTAATCGAGTTTTAGGAAAGCTTTTGAATGAATTCGCAAGTGCCAAACTTTTTGCATGTCCTTTGCAATATCACGGGAGAGGTAGCGAACCGTATATAACTGAATTTGGAAAATCTCTAGATTCGAATATTGCTTTGATGTGGACTGGGCGGCAGATTTGTTCGGAATATTTAGAAACAGTTGACGCAAAATTTTTTGCTGAAAAAACTAATAAGATGCCTTACTTTTGGGATAACTATCCAGTTAATGATGTAGCTATGGTCCATCAACTCCATGTCGGTCCGATAGAAAATCGAGATCCAAATCTTGGAGATTTTTCGTATGGACTCGTAGCCAACCCGATGGAAAAATTTGAACTTTCACTTCTTCCACTTGCAACCATAGGAGACTACCTCTGGGATTCCGCTAATTATGTGGCGGAAAAATCTTGGGCAAGAGCCTTGAGTTTGTTGGTAAAGAACGAATCGGACCAAAATTCTTTTGGACACTTTTTAAGAAACTGCTTTGAATCTTGCTTATCGGTTAATCCGGCACCAGAATTTAGTAAATTGCTTGGTGACGCAACTTTGCAGTGGCGAACTAACCGGAAAGTTGAAGCAATTCGATTACTACAAGAATATTCGAAAATAATGAAATCAAATGTTGCAACTTTGCGCTCTCCTTCATGTTCAATGCCCGATTGGATTTCCGAATCCGAACGCTGGTTGGTGAAATATGAAAAAGTTGCTGATTCACTAGCTGAAATAGCAATGATTTTAGAAAGAGCTAGCGTAGGGCCCCATGGTGGCCTGCTTGGAACTAGTGCAGATATTGAACTCGTTAAACAAATAAGAATTTCCTTGGCGCAAGATCCAACCCGTATCTTTGGCGACGGTTTAGATCTTACGTTAGGGGAACTTGCGACAGAGCTTTCTGTTGCAAACCAATAGATAAGGAGGGAAAGCTGTGGGAAAAAATATCTTAAAAAAATTTGCACTTTGCGTTGCCCTGCTTTTTTGCGCAATAACTCTTGCGGCGTGTGGTAGTAGCTCAGATAACGCAGATAAAGTTATACGGATTGCTGCTGGAAATGTTGGAGAAGGTGCACAGAAAGTATGGAATGCGGCAATTGCAAAATTTAGTGCTGAAAATCCAGGATGGACTGTCGAATTTAATACACAAGACGACGACATTTATGAGACTGTTGGATTACAGAATCTATTAAGTGGTGGAAACCCACCAGATGCTTATTTTGAATGGGCGGGCTCTAGAACGGCTATGCATGTGGCCAACGGCGAAGCTGCCGATATAACTAAATCAATAGCTGAATCGTCATTAAAAGATTTATTTCCCACTACTGCATTCAATACAACCACCATTGATGGCAAAGTTTACATGTTGCCAACCGGGTCCGATGTCACAAATGTAATCTGGTATGACACGGATTTGTTTGCAAAGAACGGTTTTACTGTTCCAAAATCTTGGGATGAATTAATGTCCATTTGTGCAAAACTTAAGTCAGCCAAACAAACTTGTTTTTCCATTGGAAATAAGGATTATTGGGTAGCCGGTAATTTGTTTGGCCACATTTATTCGCGCATAATTGGAGAAGATCTGTATCACCAGATAATGTCGCGTGAAAAGCCAATGAATTCACCTGAATTAGTTAAAGCGTTCCAAGTAGTTGCCGACCTAAATAAGAATGGTTATATAAACGCATCTGCAAATACAATTGCAGATCAAGAAGGATATACATTGTTCTTTAAAAATGGCGCTGCAATGTTGCCGATTGGATCTTGGTTGGTTGGAATCGCGGCAGAACAGGCTCCAAAAAAGAACATAGATTGGTTCAACCTGCCTGCCTTTACTGGTGGCGCTGGCGATCAAAACAGCGTACTTGGCGTAACTACTGGGTATGTTGTTAATGCTAAGAGCAAGAAGATTGACATGACTATCAAATTCTTCGAGTCATTCTTTTCGGATGAAATCACAACCCAATGGGTAGCGGAAGGTTCTGCACCATTAACTAAGTCTGCATCTGCCGGAACGCCTAATCCAGCTACTGCAAAGCTACAAGAGCTATTAACTAATGCTTCAAAACTGGTTGCACCACCTGATACCGGATACCAATTGAAAGTTGCTGACGCATTAAACGTTGCCACATCAGAAGTCATGGGTGGCGCTAAAACTCCGCAGGATGCACTTGATGCTGCCGAGGCTAAGCTCGCTAAAAAATAAATAGAACGAATTAGATAAGGAGTTCATCGTGAAACCATCATCACGTTGGACTCCTTATCTATTTATTGCACCCGCACTTTGCTTCTTTGCATTTGCAGTATTGGTACCCATGATTGGAACCATAATCGCAAGCCTTTTTCAATGGGATGGATTTCATGAACCAATATTCGTTGGCTTACGAAATTACGGCCGTGCATTTCAAGACACAATTTTTTTACAATCTTTTTTACATGTTGGCGTTTATGTTATCGTCACAATTTTTTTGGAAGTCGCTATTGGATTAATTCTCGCAGGGATTGTTACGTCTCGAAAGGGTTTTAGTGGTTATCGAATTGCACTTTTCATCCCTGTGCTTTTACCGACAGTTGTAATTTCAGTTCTTTGGAGGTTTGTATTTAATGCAGATTTTGGTTTAATTAAAGGAATTTTAGATGCAATTGGAAAACCAGAGTGGAATCATGTGTGGCTCGGTGATACAAGATTTGCACTACTCGCGATTTGTTTTGTATCGGGATGGATTTATGCGGGGTTCTATTTGGCTATTTTCTATGCTGGATTACAACGCGTTCCGAAGGAAATTACTGAGGCTGCCGAAATTGATGGAGCAAAAAGTTGGAATATATTCTGGAAAATCAAAGTTCCTATGATCAGACGGGTGTGGGAAGTTTCACTTTTGATCTGTATCACGGGTGGCGTTCAAGGTTTTGATCTTTTTTACATAATGACAAATGGTGGCCCTTATTATGCAACAGAAGTTCCAACTACTTATATGGTCCGATCTGTTTTCCGTGATGGTGAAGTAGGCTTTGGCTCTTCTATGGCAGTGATAGTTACATCTGCAGTTCTCTTAGTTGGTTTTATTTATTCTAAAGTCAGAACGAATAGATCAGAAGTGATTGAATATTAATGAAACGTTATAATTGGTTAATACACGTTGGATTAGCAATCTACTCGATTTTTTTTGCTGCTCCTCTAATTTGGATGGCACTCTCCGCATTTAAAGGTAATGATGAGATATTTGATAAACCATTCTCGTCACCACATAACTATAATTTAAAGGTATTCATCGATGCCTGGAATATAGGGGGTTTAAGCAAGTACTTCTTAAACAGCGCTCTAATTACGGGTATTTCTACGGCATTGGTTCTCATTTCAGCCTCACTAGCAGCATTCGCTTTTAGTAGATTTGCATTTAAAGGAAATAAGCAATTGTTAATGGTTTTTATGATTGGGTTGCTACTTCCAATTCAGGCTTATTTCATATCACAAAACAAAATTTTTGAATATTTAAATTTGAAGGATCATCGATTAACACTTGTTATTCCATATGTTGGTTTAGGTATTCCGTTAGCTACCTGGCTCTTTAAAGCTTATTTAGACTCGCTACCAAAGGAATTATTTGAAGCAGCGCGAGTAGATGGTGGCAGTGATTTCACCATGTACCGATATGTCGCTGCTCCACTCTTAAAACCTGGAATTGCCACGGTAGCCGTCTTTAACGCACTTGGAACATGGAATGAATTTCTACTTGCAATGATTTATATCCAAAATGAGAGTTACAAAACAATACCAGTTGGGTTATTAACCTTTTCTACACGATATTCAACAGATTACCAGATGCTATTTGCTGCGCTAACAGTAATTACAATTCCAATGATTATAATTTATATAGCTTTTAACAGACAGATTGTTGCTGGCCTAACAGAGGGATCTCTCAAATAAGTAAAGAATTCTCAGCATTTAATAACTTTTTGCCCAACCTTATGGCGATTTAGCTTACCGGCGCTAATAAATGTATTTTGAACTACAGCCAATTAGATTTCCTAAATTTATAAAATAGCAATCCGCTAAGTACAGCAATAACTCCTAAAATCATCGGATACCCAAATTTCCATTCCAACTCCGGCATATAATTAAAATTCATTCCGTATATTCCAGCAACCATGGTCGGTCCGGCCGCTAGCGCCACCCAGGCTGAAATCCTACGTACATCCTCATTCTGACGAACTTGTACATGTGCCAAGTCTGCTTGCAAAACTGTAGTTAACAACGAATCCATACCGGCCGCATGTTCATTAGCATGCTGCAGATGATCAATAGTGTCGCGAAAGAATGGCTTAATTTCCAACGGCGCTGCTGTAAATGCATCTGAAGTAATTTTCTGCAATGGCAAAATCAGCGGCTCGATGGCGTGATGATATTCAATAACTTCGCGTTTTAAGAAATATATTTCTTGGCTATAGGTCTTTCGATTTCCACCAAAAACTTTGCTTTCAATGTTTATCACATCGTTTTCTAACTCATTTGCTATGCTCGTGTAGCCATCGATAACACGGTCAACAACCGCGTGGAGCACTGCAAACGGACCCATTCTTAATTGCTCGGGCTTTTGCTCTAAATCGTGACGCACCGTGGTGAGTGGTGAGCCTTCACCATGACGCACAGTCACGATGAAATGTTTATCAACAAAGCACATCAACTCTCCGGTAGTTATCTCAGATTTTTGTTCGTCATAGAAAACTGTTTTAATAACAAAAAATGTCAACCCAGCGTAATCTTCAATCTTAGGTCGCTGCTTTGCTGAGATCGCATCTTCAACCGCTAATGGATGGAAATTCAATTCACCAACAACATGGTCAAATTCTTCTTGTGTTGGCTCCGCTAGCCCAATCCAGACAAAGCCACCATTCTTGCGAGCTAGGTCAACTTGCTCTGAAATATCCGATGGCGCGGTTACGCGCGCACCATCTTGATAGAGAGCTATATCTACAATCACAGTGAGGATTATTCATCAAAAAATGGATTTTCTTTTGAAATCCATTCAAATTTGATTATATATTTCGTCCAAATTTGCGACGTTTACGAAAAAGCTCTTCATCAAATTTTTGATTTTCGCGACGAATCTGACTCGTTCGTCCTTGCTGGTCCAACTCTAGTTTTTCGTATTTTTCGTGATGATGGTATCGATCATTTATAAACGACATTAAATGTGAGAAGTCCATGAGCAGATAATGGATTGGCTCGGTTACCTAGTTACGGATTGACGGTTAATTTCAGATGAGGATTAGGTGTATTTCTAATCCAGCCACTTAATAAGCCCAATCATATTTTCGGTTTCGGCCGCAACTGAGATTGAACCTGATTTTGGGATTTTTGCATATAAATCTGCGGTCAACTCAACCATCGGCATCTGGATTTGGTAAAGCTCGGCAGATACAAGCGCTCCAATTACTAAAATTGTGTCGCACTCGGTGAAGATCATCGCTGCTGGCGCTTTTTTTACTCTAATTAATTCTGCAAGAACCGCGGTGGCTGAACTTGAACCCCGACCGGAAGTCATAATAAGAACTTTTCCGGCAACGCTTACTCCGCATTGCGGATGGTGCACATCAATGATTACGCCATGATGATCGACCCCACCCCAAAATGAAATTGGTTGATCGAGAATTAACAATTCGCCACTACTACTTCCAGGATGTAGCGCTCGCCCGGTTAGGGATTTAGAACCAGAGAGCATCATTGCGCACCAACTTTCCAGCTCTTGCCGAAGCAATACATTCTTTAACCGACCCTAAGATCGTCTCAATTCCCAAATTACCAGGGGCATACCACGCCCATTTTCCAGAATTAGTCATCACAGTTTTAATTTTTGGATTAAGTATCGGTGTTACATATGTACAAGTGTCGGTAACAATCCGACCACCAGCATTTTTAAGTATTTGCGCATAACCTAAAGCTTCAGCTCGCTCTAATACACCCCGGCTCGTGGAAACATAAAAATCTATTGACGGCGAAAATTTATCGCCGCCTTCTAATTCCTTTGCGAGATTTTCAAATTCTGCGAGTGAAAAATGCGGCGTACCTAAACTAACTGCGTCAAGATCATCTCCGACTGCGGTAGTAAGTCGATCTCGTGATGCCCGCAATTGCTCAGTAGATATTTTTATCGTCTCGACTTTGGCATTTACTACCGCCGCTAAAGTTGGAGCTTCTGGAGTCACCCCAACAATATGAAATAAACCTACGCCACCAGCTGATGCCGCAGTTGCGCCAAGTCCCTTGAGTCGATCCTCAGTTAACCCACCATCCGAAAGATCACCAGGTAATCCGATCATCGCCGCCACTTTACTTTCAGCGATATCTCCCAAGAGCGCACCAATTGCTGGCCATGCACTTTCTTCTTCTAACAACTCGCGCGATATCCCAGAAAAATCAAGAACTAATGAAGCTTTTCTACCTTCATCAGTATGTAGCCCTGCAAATGGAACTCGACCAACAATTGCAGCAGAGATATCTAAAAAATCACCATATCGATCAGTCCGCGCACCTAATACTGAATTTGCAAAAACGATTGCATTCGATTCGGCCCAAGCAATTTGCGTTCCAAATGCTGGCCGGTGTCCGGTCTGATACGGCGCACATGTCCAGGTTGCTTCGCAACCAAGAGCAAGATGCGCATCCATTAATCGTCGGCCATTTGTAGCTAGCGTTGCATCTGCATGAACCAAGTCCGGATGTAATAAATCTAATGAACTAACATTTGTAGTAGTTCTAACTTTTACCTGGCCACCAAGTTCCACCAGTTTTTCGGTATATTCAAGACCAGCAATTCCATGGTAGAGACAGCCATCTGCATGTGCCGATTCAATTTCAATTAATCGCGTTGCTTGATTTGCTTTTGCAACACCAACAATCAACCGCATGCACATTGCAATGGCAGGACCATGTTCACCCGCGAGCATCGCTTGCTCTAGTTCGGTCAGTATCAATTTCGGGGGAGTCAAAGAAGATCCCTCGCATTCATAAGTGGAACCCTACAGCGCCAACACAGGTTCTTTAGGTTCATCCTCTGCTAGATCTTTTAATACTTGGGTTATGCCCGGAACGACGGTTTTAATTCCATCTTCAGCTCCATTAATTGCTTGCGCAAGAAAGCGATTAAATTCTCGCCCAACCGAAGTTGAAAATAAAATTCCAGAAGTTTTCTGGCGGTTACTAACATGAAAAACATAATCGGATTCATTATCGGAAGTTGCAGCGCCAGTCCATTTAGCAAACGCCCACTCTTTAGTATTAAAAGATCCATTGAACAATAATCGAGTAGTTGTAAGTACAACTTCGCCAACTTCTGCATAAGCTTGGATGACATCACCCGGAACAAAAGTTCCGCGCATCGCACCAACCCGATAACGTAACCCACCAAATAGCGGCATACTTATTCCTTGACTTGTACCCTCGTAATGCCCGGCAGTTTTACCAGCTTCATGGAATTGGCCTTGGCCAATCCAGAGCACGACTTCGCCAGATTTTTGCACGGTTAAATTTGAGACTGCATCCTCGCCCTTTTCTGCTAACTCAAAGGCTCTCTTGATCTTCTTAAAAATCTCTATATCTTGCTGCCACTGGGAGTGCTCGATCCGGAAAAGATCGTTCGCTTTTTTAAATGCGCGCTTAGCTTTCCAATCTGCCCAAAATCCCATGCTCATAGTCTGCCCAGATATCTATCGCTTGTCAGCCCCGACGCCTAATCTGAGTAACACAACCACCGCTAGAAAGGTGCCCTCATGGATTGGTGGAACTTACTTGCAACTCCGATCGTTGCTTTCTGCGCATTTGCTTGCGGTCGTAGCGTCATTCGCTGGGCTTTCTACACTGCGATCTTCGGTTTCTTTGCCATCATTCCCTTAGTCTTCTTACGTAAGAAACCGATAAAAGATATAACTATCCCAGATTGGTTCTACGCACTTGATCAACGATTCCGAATTAAACGCGAACTAAAGCAAATTAAAACGCCAGCAGATTTACCTAAACCCTAGTCGGAGCACTTTCTAACTCATCCCTATCTACAGTAAACTTCAAGAATTATGGCAAAGAAAATTGCGGTCGTAACTGGTCCATGTGGCGCTATCGGCAGCGCAATCGTCGCCCAATTAATTAAAGACGGGTTATCGGTAGTCGGTTTAGATATTAATCAAGCAGAATTAGTTGAGATGTCAAAGCAGTATTCTGGCGATTTCACTGGAATCGAAGTTGATTTAACGGATGCGCCTGCAATTGAAAAAGCATTTAAAGAAATCGAAAGTAAATTTGGTGGTGTTGATGCCCTAGTAAATAACGCTGGTAACTGCTTTATGTCGGATTTTCCAAATATCCCAGCCGCAGAATTTGAATTACAGATGTCCATAAACTTCTCCGCCGCATTTCATTGCTCGCAAGCCGCAGTAAAACTGATGTTAGGACGACCTGGAATTAGAAAAATTGTAAGCATCTCTTCCAATGGCGCATATAACTTCGATGTATTTGACCCACCGCATTACCGCGCTAGCAAAGCTGCGTTAGACACTTTAACTAAAGACCTCGCTCGTCGATATGCCAACGAGGGAATCTCGGTTAACTCAATCGCACCAGCAATGACTGAATCCCCACTATTTAATGTTGTAAGTAAAGAAGTATTAGAAAAAGCACTTGCGCAAATGCCGCGTGGTCACGCGATGAAACCATCCGAGATTGCAGCTTGGGTTGGTTTTTTAATCTCTCCCGCTGGCGATGTCTCAAGTGGAAATGTGATCATCCTTAACCAAGGACGAGATGTTCGTTAACAGTAAGACTCTGGCGCTTTCTTTAGCTCTTTCCATTGTTCTGGTCCATGTCCGTAAATAACAAAAGCGTTGCGATCCTTTGCTAATTTTAAGATTCGATGCGCAGTAGCTAACGCTTCATCTGGATTTGTTGAATCAAGACAACCTTCGGCAACTTCACTCTCGCGCGAAATTGCATCGCTCGTAAGTAAAACCGATCCGGTCTCAGGCAAATCAATCAAGAGCGCCAACTCACCTGGGGTATGGCCTGGTGCATGTAAAACTTTAAAGCCAGGACCTAAATCAAAATCTTCATCAACCAAGATGTATTCGCCATCGGGCCATTCAAGTGGTTGTTTACCGCGCCAATAAATAGGTTTTGGCAATGCTCGCTCACCTGCCCCAATTAAAATGGGGACTCCGGGAAAAGCTCCGATATTTCCAACATGATCAATATGGGTATGCGAAATAATTAATAAATCTAAATCTGACTTACTTAATCCCATCTTTGCTAATTGCGCTTCAGGTTGGTTTTCATGAGTAAGTTCCAATACTTTCCCGAATTCGCCTAAGTTATCTTCGGCCGAAGCTGCTTCAACATCATCTGCATACTTCTTAGCAAAACCAGTATCAAGTAATACTTTTTCGCCGGCGCTGGTCACAATTAAGAATCCAGGAATTCCAATTATGCGTCCGTTGGCATGGACCGTGAAAAGCCCAAAATCCAAAACAGTCAATGAAATCGGGTGACCTGATAACCGTTGCCTATTAACCATGAGGCTATTTCAGCATACTTTCCAATAACTGGTAAAACTTATGAAAATTCTTTACCCTTCAAGTGTGAGTGAAATCAAAATCTCGGTTCCGCCGCTAGCAAAACTCCAATCCAGATGGAGCGAGAAGTGGCGTGCATTCGATCCAGAGATTCTCCCGATGCCATTTGCAGTTATGGATTACGAACTCGCTGCGCCAATAAAAGCAACGCTTACCTCATTAATCGAAAATTCTGATGCCGGATATCTCGGCAAAATTCCAGAACTTCCCGAAGGTTTAGCGCACTTTGCAAAAGCAAGATGGGGATGGGATATCTATCCCGCCCAAGTAAAAATCGCCCCCGATGTTGGCGTTGGAGTTATCGAAATCGCACGTTTGGTTACAAAACCTGGCGACAAAATATTGATTAATACACCGGTCTATTACAACTTCTATAATTGGATCACCGAACTCCATTGCACACTTGTAGATGCGCCGTTAAAAGAAAATAATTTGCGGTATGAATTAGATTTTGCCGCTATCGAAGCAAGTTATGCCGCCGGTGTTAAAGTTCACATTCTTTGTAACCCACATAACCCGGTCGGCGCCCTCTTCACAAAAACCGAACTCGCTGAACTTGCAGAGTTAGCTAAAAAATATGGGGTATTAATCGCATCCGATGAGATCCATGCGCCGCTGGTTTATCGAGAAAATACTTTCACGCCATTTCTTACCGCATCCGAAACCGCACGTGAAGTCGGGATTGCATTTCTCTCTGCCACCAAAGCATTTAATATCGCCGGTTTAAAATGCGCCCAGATCGTCGCGCAAAGTGATCAAATGTTGAAAATCACTGAAAGCTTGCCATTAGCGGTGCATTCACGCGCATCTCTATTTGGCGCAGTTGCATCATCAGTTGCCTATAAAGAGTGCGGGCCATGGCTAGATGCAGTAATTATTGAATTAGATAGCTCTCGTAAGTACTTGAAAGAGTTAATCGATAAGACAAAGATAAATATCAAATACCGCGAGCCTGATGCTAGTTATTTCGGATGGCTAGACCTGCGAGAACTTCACTTAGAGGGGGATATCGCCAATCGCTTCATCTCCGAAGGAAAAATCGCAGTTGCTCCCGGTAATTACTACGGTCCATCTGGAACTGGTTTTATTCGGATTAATTTTGCAACCAGCCGTGAATTAATTACCGAAGCAGTTACCCGAATTGCAAAAACTTTAACTTAACTTCTTACCAATCGATTACTACTTTATCTTCCCAGAGCGCTCCAGTTACATCACCAGCGCTAAATTCTCGAGTTGCTAACCAGATTGCAGTAGCTGCACCTTCGGCAGCACTTCGCGGCGCATCTGGGCCACCCATATCGGTTCGCGAATGATTAGGACAGATTGCATCTACTAATACTCCGCGCGAACCTAGCCCGGTTTCATGTGCAAGATTTCGAACCAAGGCATTTACACCAGCTTTACTAACGCGATAAGGAACGAGCCCGCCCGTATTACCCGGCCCAGACATCCGCCCAAGGCATGCCGAATAAATAATTACACGCCCATTTCGATTTTCAACCATTACCGGAGCTAGCCCATTTACCAGAGTAAAAACCGCATCCAAATTAATCGCAAGCACTCGCCGCCATTCCACATCAGTTGTCTTAAGCGTCTTCGACATCTTCTCGCTCATAACACCATGAGCCAACATCAATATCTCAACAGTGCCAACACTTTGAATCTGCGCAATCACATTTCGAGTTGCTTCACTATCTGCCAAATCAACCGGAAACGTTTTAATTGCGATATTAGGAAACTCACTCCCTAATTTCGCCGCCGCTTCCTGTAACCGGTCCGTATCTTTTGCTACCAGCGCTAAATCAAAGCCCGCCGCGCCTAATCCGCGTGCGCTCTCAAAGCCCAAGCCCCGGCTCGCACCACTTACTACCGCTAACCCCATCGCGAGCCGTTACGAGATTAAGGTGTTAGCGAAGATTTGCCACGCAAGTGCAGACTTCGCAACAAGCGAGAGCGTGATGTAGGTGCGCTCGCCCCGCATGTAATCGCTCCACTTACCAACCCTCTTATATTGCAACCATTGCACTAGTGCGAATGAGTTGAAAAATACAAAAATAGTAAAGACGATTCCATAAACAAACGCTGGTGCCGTAGTTTCGCTCGCACCACCGATAGAGAAAACATAAAACATTAGTACTACCCAAGGCACAATCCCAGTTATACATCCAAATATAAACGGCAACCATCCGCCATTACCTGGGTTCTCGTACTTCTCTTGTAACCATCCGAATAAAATCATCGAAGCGTTAACACCGAAGATAGCGATGATTGCAGATATTTCAGAAACCCCAGTTACTTGGGCGATTAAAATTATCATTACCGATGAACTAATTGAATATTCGACCCATCGGAAGTAATTACGTTGCGCAGCAAGGCCAGCGCTATAACGTGGAAAAAATTGCGGGCTTGCCACAATAAAGTGCGCTAGCGCAGATAACCCTAAGAAGATCGCAACAGTTAAGCCGACCGGCGTGCTAAACAAAACTACGGGCGGTGCAAATGATGATCCCGGTGGGCCAGACATATATGTAGCGGTAACCGGTAACGCGAAGTCATTGCTCAAGGCCAATACCGCGGCCATCTGAAGCAGGTGCAAAATGCCAGCGTAGATATTTGTCTTACGAAGATTCATTGCTGTAATTGTTTTTCCCATTGTGAAATCGTACCCTCAGGTATTTGCATCGGCAGCGTGAGTTCTGAATGTCAGGCCAGTTTCCTTCTAATTCGGTAGATACCGTTGTTCCGGTAGAGAATTACCACCATCTAGTACCAACATCTGTCCCGTAATGTAACTAGCTTCGTTGGTACAGAGCCATGCCACAGCCGCCGCCATTTCATCCGGAGTTCCCGCTCGTCCGATTGGGGTCGCCTTACTATGAATAGCTTCCGATTCACTTTGCGACTCGCTTGCGACCCAACCTGGAGCTACGGCATTTACCGTAATTCCATTCTGCGCTTCATCAATTGCAAGCGAACGAACTAAACCAACAAGCGCTGCTTTTGTAGATGGGTATGCCACATCATTTCTAATTGCAAGCAATGGGCCAGAAACACTAGACATCATCACAATCCGACCTGCTTTACTTTTCCTAATGTGTGGAATTGCTTCCTTAGTTACCAAGAATGCACTTTCTACATTTCGTGCAAAAGATTTTTGCCATTTCTCAATAGTTGTATCATCTATTGATGCGAACTCACCTTCTGAAGTATCTAGAACGCTTGTCATGCCAGCGTTATTTACTACGCCATCTAACGAACCTAAGGTTTGGATTACTCCCAAAATAAGTTGCTTAACTGCCAGCGGCTTTGTCAGATTGGCACAACTTGCGGGGGCGTTAATTTCAAGGCCACGTTTCAATACTCTTTCTGAAAGTGAAGTTAAATAAACGGTAGCCCCAAGAGCCTGCAGCGCCTTTGCTGACGCAAACCCAATTCCATTACTTGAACCAGATCCGGTTACAAGAAATTTTTTACCCGAAAGGTCAAACATATTTTTTTAATTACTTTCGCAACATATTAATTGCAATAGAAACTGCAGCGCCAAATCCAATTGCCGCATATAAATAAGCGAACCACGTTAATTCCGCCGGAGCCATGAGCGTTAGTACGCCCAATGCTGCGGCGCTGAAGCACATCACCTTTGCAACATTGCCAATTCGGGCATCGCTACTTTGGCCCGCGTTATTCCACATATTTCCAGCAAGGGCAAAGACCGTAATCCCAATCATGCGCATTGACCAAACCAAAGCATCACCTTGTTCTAGTCCTAAGAGATCAAGAAAGAGTGCAGGTAATAGAAGAAGAAAAACAGACGAGCCGCCAAAAACTATAGACCCGGCTTGCAGAGTCTTTCGAAGCGCTGCGTACTTCACAAATAGAGATTACAACGTAATGATTAAAAGTTGTGGGAAATTGAGAGCAGAACTTGTTTAGAGAATTTTACTTGGGCCAAAAGAGCGGCCTCTGCCTATAATTACATGTGGAAAAAGAATCGATCATTGTTATCTTTGATGGGGAATGTCGGTTTTGTCGGGCTTGTGTTGGTTGGTTAAAACTCAAAGTCCAGGTAAGTGAGTTTGCTTATCAAGATATAGATACAACTATCTATGCGCTAACAAAAGAGCAATGTAGTAAAGAAGTACACATACAACTCTTAGGCAAGATGATGGCTGGAGCCCCTGCTGTTTCTGCATTACTTAAGGCGCGCGGCAATAAAATATCGGGAAGCCTAATCTCTGGCTCCGGGTCGTTGGGTCATATTGGATATCGCTGGATAGCCACACACCGAAACTCATGGATGATAAAAAGTACAACAAGAATTCTTGAAAAAAAATTGAGGGATAATTAACTCTGAATATATCTTTGCTGGCTAGATCTAGGTACCGGCAAAGAAACATTTATCTTTGGAAGCAGCCTTTAATCTGGGTAAAAATCTACGCCCCAGCGACAACTTTCTCGATTTGCCCTGCATGATCTCGCGGATGGTTGGTGTAGGTCTTGATCCATTTAGCGATCGTGTACTTACCGGCCTCGGTATGCACGCCGGATCTCTCTAGGTCTTCAAGACTTAATCGCTTAAGAATGTCCAAAGATGCTGCGCGCACAGATTTAAATACCGCAATCGAATTCTCAATCGGAAGTGTCGTATAACCAAGCACTGCGTTCTCTGCCCACAATCCTTCGTCGTAGCCTTGAATAATTGATCCTGATGGTTCTGCGATTAATCTGCGTATGCGCGCATACGACTGTGCTTCGCTATCTGCAAGATGATGAATAACTTGCCGCGGCGTCCACTCACCAGGGGTGGACTTATCAAGGTCTGTCGGCTTTAAATGTGAAACTAATTCCGTGAAGTAACTTGTCGCAGCTTCATAATCACGTGCATAATCAATGATCTCCATGGATTGAGTGTAGAAGGTTGGTCAGGATTACCCGTAAAAATCTTGAGTACAGGGTAGATTTCCACCCAGTCTCTTCCCTCGGA
>Ga0214919_10003331_pt1 | contig 24364 bp, 16 predicted proteins | sample LL1503_MetaG_FD_177994 | JGI IMG/M metagenome (GOLD analysis project Ga0214919, IMG submission 177994) | Freshwater microbial communities from Lake Lanier, Atlanta, Georgia, United States - LL-1503 | ecosystem: Environmental > Aquatic > Freshwater > Lake | place: USA: Georgia | collected... | reverse complement strand
TTTTTGTCGAACGTTTCCTCCTCCCCCCCCCCTTCTTTGTTTTTTGCCTAAAGTTTGCCGACGAGTCATTTATATATATTAAATTATATTAAATAAATAATTATAATTTTTATAAATTATTATATTAAATAAAACTATTTTCGCATTCTGTTTTAAGTCTTTCTAATGAATATTCATTGATTATCATAGTATTTAAGCTTTGTAATTCATTCACATATTTACGAGCATCTATCATATTTATTTCATTTTTACCAAATTTTATTAATGAACTTACTTGAGGAGTCATGCTCTTTAATACTTCTTTTAGATTACTAGAACAAACAACACCTGGATTCAGTAATAATTCTTGGAAACGCTCTTCAAATAATTTAAATTCATCGGTTTTCAACGCATTATTTAAATTATTGACAGCAACATTATAAGCTGTGATATTTTTAGTAAACATCGGTTTTTTATAACTTATCATTGATGATAAAATACCCCCCCCCTCATTCGTCTTGTTTTTCTGTAAGTCTTCCTTATTTTCTTATTTTGTAATCTTCGTTTTTTGCCTAAAGTTCGCCTAATAACCATTTATATTATTATAAATTATTATAAATTATTATAAATTATTATAAGAATAATTTTGTGAAGCAAATCCTGATGTTTTTGCTTGTTCTAATTTAGAACATAAACTTTGTAATTTATATATTAAAGTGTTTAATTTTAGATTAATATCTTGTATTTTAACCGTATTTGAACTATTCAAATTCACACTTGTTGTTGCCAAATTTTTCGCTAAATTAACTTCGTTTGCCAACGCAGTCGCTTGTAATAAATTTAAACATATATCAACTCCTGGCATTATACTCTATATATACTATAAAATAAAATATTATACACATTTAAAAAATATTTACATATATTATTTAAATGTCAGTAGAAAAAGAAAAAGAAATAGAAAATACTAAAATAAATTTATTAGAAGATAAAATAAATTTATTAGAATATACAGTTAATAAATTAGAAAATATAATTTTGACTACTATTTCTAATACTAGTAATTATAATAGTAATTATAATAGTAATTATAATAGTAATAATGAAGTAGATTTAGATAATATTATAGTTTACAGAGGTATTGATTGTCATATTACCGAACCTAAATTAGTAAGACAACATGCTTTTGAATTGTAAAATATTTTCTAATGTTTTCTATGTTTTCTTCTTCTTGTAGAGCCTCCTGTAGAAGCTGTTACACCTGCTATTCTAGCATCTATTTTAGCTCTTAATTCTATTGTTTTATCTAGTATTTTACCTGGTAATGCTTGTATTGTATTTTTTAAAGTTGTTAAATAACTATTTTCTTGTCCGAAAGGAAATAATCCTCCCTTTTGTTTATTTTTTCGTTTTTTATGTCTTGTTCTACTTCTCATTGTAATATAATAAGCAAATATTATATTTATAATCCTAATATTGTTTTAAAAAAAATTGTTTAAATAAATAAATAATTTCTAATAATTTCTCTTAAATCATACTTTTTTAATAATTCATTAAAGTGGGTGACGTGCGAATACCAATTTCACAATTATTAAATAGTATTTTTGATACTTTATTTTTGCTTTTCTCATAACTAATTTCATTATCTTTTACTAAAACATGTCCGCTTTTCCATCCATAATGCCTTTTTAAATCATTAATAACATTTGAAGTCCCATAATATGGATGGTCTAATATACCGTTTGTAAAATTATGTCCCAAAGTAATACAAGGAATATCATTGATAAGTGCGTTATGATGATTATCTAATACTAAAGTAATAATAGATTGGGTAGCTATAAGTGTAGTATTAGTAAGCGAACTAGGAAATACCCAATCATTTACAATAATACCTTTTTCTATATCATAGAACGCACACTTTATCGGATGCCAAGGCGTAATTTTTAATCCATTAGTTAATTCAATCATTTCACAAAGTCCAGAAGTTATTTTTGTTTCTACTACACAAATAACTTGAGCTGATGTTTGAATATTATCTTCTTTTAAACTCATAATCATTTGACCTTTTTTTACATTTTTTAAAGGAATTTTATTACCATCGCTCATTGTTATTAAACAATCGCCATGCATACATCCACCGCAAGGATCATTATATAGCGACATAGCAATTGGCGGACGATAAACGGGCGATGAAATAGACTGCCTTATAGTATGTGATGGTTTAGGTGGTTCTAATGTATCAAATATATCACTTGCTTTATCTACAATAGATTCAAAAACCTCTTTACCAAAGCTACATGCTTCATCTTTAAAATTTGGCTTAATTTGCTGATTTAGGGAGCGTGAAAGTTGATCCAAATAAAACTCGCCCCAACGTGTAAAATAGTCTTTACTGATTGCTAATTTAACTTGGCCTATGTTAGCAGAATCCCCCTCAATATTTTTCAGAAGTTGATTCACAAATGGCTGACTAATGATACAAGTATTTGCTTTTAACAAATATACTAATTCATTATAAGTTTTCTCTGAACTAGCATAATCATTAATTCTATTATAATTAATCATTTTACGGATTGATTCAATAGCGGTAAATCTATAAACATGACTAGTAATTTTTATATCGCCCGATGTAATAAAACCTTTATCAACTGTTTTCCTTTCAGATGTATATGATTTTCCTCCAATTTTATATGTGTAAAAATAGTCAAAATCTAATTTATCTTCAATATTTAAAACAATGTTTCTTTCTTGCTGATATTGAACTGTTCCAATATCATAAATATATTCTTGACTAATCGGGTCATATATACTCGCAAAATCGCCCATCAATAAATTACTAAAATAGGAAGTGTTATTTTCTTTAGGAGAAATATGAAGCTGTAAATTCATAACAACAGAACATAAAACCGTTCCAATAAAATTGCAAAATACGGTTGCGATCATATTGCCGTCTGGAATATGGCCGTTTGCGCCATTTGCGTATTTTGCCATATCATATAACAGCTCACGCTTTAAGTTATAACCAAATCCAAACGTGTAGATTGGTGTTGTAAAATTCTTATTTTTTCTTAATTTTTTTAATGTATCAATTTCGCCACGAGCAGGAGAAACATTTGGAATACCATCTGTTAGCATTAGAATAGCACTGTTTCGTGTTTTGTCTTCACGGTCATCTAAAAGTTGTAACCCTTTTTCAATTGCTCCCCAAATGTTTGTTTGTCCGTTTGGTTTAATAGTATCTATTTTAGTCAAAATGTTCGTTTTATTGATTTCACTGGCAAGAATAAGATCAGTTACGATGTCACTAGTATCATCAAATTTTATAATACATATGCGAGAATTGGAATCTAACGTTTTTACGACCGTTTTCGCAGAATGATTAACAATATCTTGAATTGACATACCATTTTCCAAATTACTACCATCGGCATTTTTTGCTTCTACTGATGAATCCATTGAACCAGAATGATCTATAATGAGAACAATATCTTGAGAAAGATGGCCGTAATCTAGATATTTTGGGAAACTATCTTCTTGGATGCTGAAAGACATCATTAATTTATCATTGGTATTATTATTTGAAATAGTATGATTAAGAATGATAGCATCAGTAGATATTTTTGGGTTTCTATTAATTGTTGCGGTGCCAAATTGACCTTGATGATATTTATCGCATAAAAATCTAATAGCCGAATTCACCTTTAAATCTGAAACTGTCATGCGTTCTCTAGTGATCGGAGATTCTTGTTTAATATTTAATGCTTGAATAATAGCACTGCGTTCATATGTTTGACCGTCGTTCCCTTGAACTGGATCGGTCATAACATCCGCAGTAATGGGGCAAGTGATAGATTCAATAATAGTATTGATAGACATTTTTTCAATAGACATTTTAGCCATAGACGATTCCATTTTTTATATGTGTAATGTCAAATGCTATAAAAAATATTTTAAAATCAATTTTTATATAAAAATTAAAAATTGATATTTATTATTTTTATTATTTTTATTTTATAAATAAATATAATAAATTTGTAAAAATGGAGATAGACACTTGTAATATTGGAGACCACAATATAGACACTTGTAATATTGGAGAACACAATATAGACACTTGTAATATTGGAGAACACAATATAGACACTTGTAATATTGGAGAACACAATATAGAAGAAACTCAAGTTAAAAATGTATATGAAGAAATAGCGTCACATTTTGATAATACACGTGTATTTAAATGGCCTTGTGTAAATGAATTTTTAGATGAATTAACAAATGATTCAATTGTTTATGATCTAGGATGTGGTAATGGTAAAAATATGATAAATAACAACGCACAAAATATCCATTTCACAGGCATAGATAATTGTGAAAGTTTCGTCAAAATTTGTAAATCCAATAAATTAAATGTATTTAATGGGAATATTATGAATGTTCCTCTAGAAAGTAGTAGTGCGGATGCCATATTATGTATAGCAGTTTTTCATCATTTAGCAACTGTTGAAAATAGAATAATTGCTTTATATGAAATGAAACGATTATTGAAAAATACTGGTAAAATATTATTGTCTGTATGGTCTATTAACCAGCCACAAAAAACAAGACGAAGTTTCAATAATTATGGAAATAATATTGTTTTATGGAATAAATTTGGTAGAATTTATGAGCGATTTTATTACATATTTAAATTAGAGGAATTAAAATATTTGTTTAACAAATGCGGTCTAATAATAATTGAGTATGAATATAGTTGCGGTAATGAGATTTTCACACTAATTAAAAAATAAAGAAAAATAAAAAGATTTAATTACAATAACTATATGCGTAAATTATTACTGCTATGATTCCTAATACGAATCCTAAATGAAATTTATATTGCATTTTTTTATAAATAGCCAACCAGCCTTGTATTTGTGTTTTATCATTCAAATGTAATAACATATAATCTGTTTTAGGATATAATATATAAAATAAATAGTTTGTTACAAAAGTAATACTGGCAATCATACATATTTTCGGAATATTAGAAATTTTCGTTTTTTTATCAATAAAAAATAAGTATTTCTCTCCAAAATATACAGCAAAAACCGACAATAGTATTCCTAAAATAAAACCACCATAATATATATTCTTACGTTCATCAATAATTTTTTCATACAATACTTGTTGCTCCTTAGTTAATGTATTTTTGAATTCTAATTTATTATTATCATTACTACATGACATCATCGTATAAACATTTGCTATTAAAAAAACAGAGGCAAACATACAAGAACCATAACAGACCATTTATAATATACCTTTATAATATACCTTTAGGAGGGGGATTAATCCCCCTTACCCCCTTTAGGGGGATATATCCCCCATACCCCCTTTTTTAAAAGGTATATTTTGGCTATATTTTGGCTATATTTTGGCTATATTTTGCCTATATTTTGCCTATATTTTGGCTATATTTTGGCTATATTTTGGCTATACCTTTCCTAAAGGTATATTTTGGCTATATTTTGCCTATATGTTGGCTATATTTTGCCTATATTATGGCTATATTTTGCCTATATTTTGCCTATATTTTGCCTATATTTTGGCTATACCTTTACTAAAGGTATAAAAGGTATATTTAGGTATAAAAGGGGGCTTGGGGGATTAATCCCCCTATTTGGCTATACCTTTCCTAAAGGTATAAAAGGGGGTTTGGGGGATATATCCCCCTAATGGGTATATTTTGGTTATACCTTTCCTAAAGGTATAGTATATAATAATGGACTTAAATATTGAAAATTATAGCATTGACGAATTATTTACTATTTTAGATATTAATATTAAAGAAACGAATGATATAAATTATGATTTTTTATATAATAAATTACAAACTAAAATTAGCACACTAAGAAGCATTGATAGTAATGAATTAGGTGAAATTAGCGAAAATAAGGCGTTATTAGTGGATTTTTTTTATCAATGTTTCATTAAACTAAACAACTCAATAGAAAAAAAGCAGAAAAATAATGTAATAACTCAAGATAATCATAACATAATTAAGCATAAAGAAAGTAGTAAGGAAGAATATTATCAAGTGAATTATAAAAGTGGAACTATCAATCCTTTAACTATAAAAACATTTAAGAATATTATTAATATTGATACACGATTTAGAGATAATTATGAAAACACGACGGCAAGTGATTTTACAATAAGTTTGCCTTTGAAAAAAGTATTATCTATACAAGTTGTAAATTATCAGCTTCCTTATACTGTTTATTCAATATCAAAAAAATCTGGTTCAAATTGTTTTTATGTGAATAATACTTTGATAGAATTGACAAACGGAGGTTACGATGAAGATTCATTAGTGGAAGAAATTAATACTAAATTAAATACAATAAATACAATAAATATATTAAATATACAAATTTCATATAACCCAATAAATGCGAAATTTACTTTTAAAAGTCTAAATGATACTTCATTTAGTTTAAATTTTGATTATTTTGAGAATAAAGATATGTATTATAATTTGGCGAATAATATAAATAAAAATCAATTAACATTAGGTTGGATATTAGGTTTTAGAAATATTAGTTTTGGTAAAAATGGATTGAAAAATACAATGAATAACATAATAAAAAAATACGAAGGTCTTAAGAGTTATGAAGCAGAATCATGTTATGATGGTGGTGTTAGTAATAAGTATTATTTACTATCCATAAATGATTTTCAAAATAATCATAATACTACATTCATATCCGCTTTTAAATATCAAACCTTAACAGATAATAATATCTTATGTAAAATGACAAATTCTAAGGAAGACGGCACAAAGACTGTTATATATCCAAAAAGAATATATTTTGGTCCGACAAATATTAATAAACTACATATAAAAATTTATGATGAATTTGGTAGAATATTAGATGTGAATAACGCCGATTATTCTGTAGAATTGGAATGTGAAATTTTATATGATTTATAGAGCATAATACGTATAATAATTATTAAATTTTATATCTAAGCATTATAAATATTATGCTTGGATATAGGCGAGTTAATAATGGAACAAATAGGTTAGAAATAAGAAAAATTGTTAGTGATATTTCACTGATAAAAGCGGATGTTTATAACCTTTATTATAAAGTAGATAATTTTACTGGGCTATCTGAACCATCCTTTATTCTATTACAAGAAAATATAATATCTAATATAGGAAATACAAATTTTGTTAAAGAGCCGTCGTTCGCTGAATTACGTGTTAGCTTTTATGATTTAAGTGGGAAACATTATTTATTGGACTCATCACTAAATAAAATTAATAATTATTTATATAACATTATTGACGTTTCTTTGATCGCTTTACAAAGTGTAGTTCAAGGCTTAGATAGCATATATGCTACAGACGTTTCATTAAGTGCCTTACAAAGTGTAGTTTCTGGTTTAGATAGCATTTATGCAACTGACACTTCGCTAAGTGATTTACGACGAATAGTTGATGGATTAGATACTAATTTTATAAGATTAGAATCATTAATAACTAATATAAGCGGACAATTATATTCAGTAATAAATACAATAAATAATTTAGATATGTCATATGTTACTAATGTTAAATTTATTGAATTAGCAACTATAATATCTAATCTTGATTCTTCATATGTTACAGATATTTCATTTCAAAACGCAATAGAAAACAATTTAGCATTAACGAAAAGCATGGACATAATAAAAAATAGTGAAGGGATAATAATAAATTATTACCAACCATATAATTTATTTAATAGTAAGAGAGATTCAACAAATCTATATAATAATATAGATTTATATGAAACCGATTTTTTTATAAACACAATTAATTTTATTAATGAGAAAAATATGATTGTTAATAATACATTAAATAATAAAATTTATAAGAACAATAGCTATACTTCTATAAGAAATAATATTATAGATAGTTATATTAATAACATTTATAGAGGTGCTTTTGGTAGTAAAATAAATATTTATGGAAATGTGGATTACATTAAAGCGATAGATTCAATAATTTATAATAATTCATCAAATGGTGTAAATGATGTTAATAAATATTTACAATTCATTAATAATAATCAGTTAAATACTGATATTAGTTTTAACGAAATTCCAAAAATGACGCATAATGCGATGACTCCGCCTTATTATTTTGAATTATCAGGTAATGCGGGGACAACTATAGATCAAAGTTGCTCTATATTTTTTAATAATAATGCGTCATTAAATGATGTATCATTGAATTTATTAAATTTTGGAGGAATAGAATACGAGCAAAATATTGTATTATTAAACCATATTTATAAAAAAAATGTTTCAAATGATATAGATGTTTCAAATAATAACATGATTTTTTATTTTTACGAGCAAGATAACTATCACGATTTTATAAAATTATTTTCACAAGATTTGTCTAATAGTGTAAGTAATCATATAGAAAAATATAACAATTTCAAAGATTTCGTATTGGATAACAGTAATATTATAACATATAATTATGGCAATTTATTATTTTTGATTGATAATAGTGATTGTAATATATCTGCCAACTATGAAAATCCTACTCTTAAAACATCTAATAACATATTATCATCATTGAATATAAATAATATTTATATTTCAAATTATAGTGATTTGTCGGCTAATTTTCCAAAGTTTGATGATTTCGTAGAAAATGTTAATATTCAGGCTTCAAGTATAGATGATATTTATACTTTTTCAAATTTTGCTAACATTAAATTGTATAATTTAACTGATTTATCCAGTGAAAAAATGATTGATTATATAAAAATTTCAGAAAATGTGACATCTAATAAAAATAATTCTTTAATTTTATGTCCTTTGCCGAAAAATAATTACAGGATAGATGATAATAATAATACTACATTTATAAATGATCACATTTTTACCAATGAATTATACAAATATTCCTCTTTATTACAAACCCTTTTTAAAGATAATATAAATAATAGTAATGATATAAGTTTTTCTAGTGTAATTAGCACAAACAATAGTAATTTATGTAATTTAATATCGTTTGATACATCTATAAATTATTTATATTCGGATAAAAATTTATATTTCACTTTTTATGATTTACCAAATTATACGCAAGGCACAGATGTTGTAGAGTTATTCCAAAATTTTGTAACCGATTTAGATAAACGGTCTTTTCAAAATGGTAGAAATAATAATAATACAAAAATTATTTATCCTTTTTATTATAATACTTTTAATAATTTATCATTTATAGACAAATATATAGATAATGAGGTTACAAATAATGAATTTTATAATACTTATAAGAAAACGTATAAAAATATAAATAATATAAAAAATATAATTTATAAAGGGTTTATACAGGCCGTATTTTTATATATAATAATTTATTTGTTTGAGCGATTTTATAAAACAGCTAATTTTTCAAAAAACGAATTGTTAGATTTTTATAACATCATCATTAATAATGATTTAAATAGACTAAATAATGGCATTGGTAATGGTAATGGAATTACAGATTTATCAAATTCAATATATTTGATTAATAATTTATTCAATCAGTCAATATATAGCGACAGTAATTCATTTGATTATATATTGTATAAAAATAACATTTCATTGGAAAATATAGATTCGGGGTTGAATACTAAATTAAAAGAGTTAATTAATAATAATGAATTATTATTAGCATTATCTTCAAACAATATTAAATTGAATAACATTAATAGTAATAATCACACTAGTTATTATACATTATATAATATAGCAAATATTACATCTAGTTTTAGTAATGAAAATACTTATGATCTTAGTGTTGGTGATTTCAGTAATAATTGTTTGGATAATAATTTAAGATATTATTTATTGAATAATTGGAAACAGTATTTTCCAAATGTTGAGAATTATTTATAAGACAATATTTTACAATATATTATATAATATTAGTATTCAATAATATATAATGTCAAGCACTAAATTAGGTAATATACTCATATTTTATTATTATCAAAATTTGTATTATGATTATGTTGATTCTAATAAAGCAACTGAAAATTTTAAATTTTTATTATCTAATGACTCATCTGACGAAATAAATATATTCAATACTTTGATTGATATTAATAATATTTTGGATTATAAAAAAATTATTGTATTATTTAAATATTATTTTAAATATTATAACAATAATTTGGCACTAATAAATGTAAATAATGATTATTTTACTAAAATTTTATTACATAACAACTCAAAAAAATTTGGATCTTTAGATTTTCAAATTAACCATATTCCATATTATATAAATTGGGATACTATAACTCCTGAAATTTTATATAAAATCAATAATTTTAATAATGCGAATCCTAAAAATAATTACATTATTAATTTTGGACCTTCTATTTATGATGAATTAAGTGTGGTTTATAAATATATAAAATATTTGACTTATAATAACGTAAATAACGTGAATAACTTTATCAATAATGATATGAATGTTGATATGTCTAATGTAACTTTGTTTTTTTTAGCGCTTGATGACCCCGATGAATTGAAATATTTTATTAATTTTGGGAAAGCTATTTCAAATACTATAGATATTTATCAATTGAAATCAATATATAATGATATATCAATTAACAATTGCATACGTATTAATAATAATATTGATAATAGTAATCCTCATAATTCGTTATACAATAATTATATTCAATACATAATTGCTAATAAAATGTCTATAAATTATATAAATAGTCTTTTTAGCTCTATCAAAATTAATATTATAACAATACCTACTGCTGAAACAAGTGACGAATTTGATAAAACAATAATTGGCGAACATATAGATAAATCATTAGATATATTATATAATTTATATAATAGTTTATCAGTAATTAAACAAAATAATAGTTTCATTTATATTAAAACATTTTCTAAAAGCTCAATTGAAAAACTATATTCTACTTTGAGAAATAAGAAATTTATAGGAATTACCAATAAAATAATATTGTCATCAAAAAATGTTTATAATAATTTGATTGTTGAAAATACAAATTTAAATGGTTTAAAAAACATTAATAGTTTTAATTTTAATACTACGTATGTTCATAACTATATAAAAAATACAATAGAATCTAATAGTCAAAAGTTAATATATAATAAAACATTTATAGATATTACAGAAATTGAAAATATATATCAATATAATTTGAGTTATTTAAATAACTTGTTGATAAATTATTTAATAAATTCTACAAAAAATAGTAATAAAAGCACTTATAAACCTATAAACAATTATTCTAATAAATATAATTTAATTAATGAATTTATAAATAATTTTAAATTTTCTTCTATAAATAATTTGATAACTAATTTACTAGATAGTAGTGTATTGAATAAATTAAATAAAACATATATTGAAAGTCGCACCTCTAATAATACTACTAATAATATTAGTAATCGCTATAATTATTATACTTTGTTTGAATATAATAATGATGCTAGTAATAGCTATTATTGGGAAAATAGCATAAATAATAACTATTTTGACTCAAGTTTAAGTTTAGTAAATGACTTAATAAATAGTGTGTATTCTAATACTATTATTTGTAATTCTATTAATTTGAATTACAGAAAGAATGTTGTTAATGAGTTTTCATTTAATTCATTATTTTTGAATAAATTATCACATATTTATGATGATACTAATAATAATAATGTATTATATAATAGTTTGTTAGATTATCCTTTAAATAATTACAAATTATATTTGAAACTGATATATAGCGATTTCAGTATAAACGATTTATCATTTACAAATAATACAAATAATACAAATATTACATTAACAAATAATTATCAAGAAGTAAGTTTAAATAATTTACAATTTAAATTGACTTCTATTAATGCTGCTATACAAAATTTAAAATTGGAAGCGTATATAGCAGACAATAAAACTATAAAAAGTATAAAAAGTAATAATTTTACAATTAATATTAAATTTTACAACGATATAGTTTTTGATTTGTCTGGAGAAAATCCATATTATAATCAAATTGGCATAAGTTTTGAAGATCCAGGAGTTAATGTATATAGATATATAATCAATAATAATAGTGTTAGTATTGAAAATGTTATATATGATAGTTCAAGCAATGTTAATTATTCTATTAGCGGTGACTATAGTGTAACATATTATGAATTATCAAATAATAGTAATAACATTATTCGTAATGTTAATGTATCTAATATTAATAATTTAAAACCGAGGTTCATATTTTCAGGAAATAAAGTAATAAATCATTATAAAGGGTTGTCTATTTCCTATATAGATTTAAGTGCTTTGTGCTATAGTTATGCTGATTCTCGCTATATTGATTTTTCGCTGAATTTTAATGATTCTAGTTTGAATATTTTAGGAACTCATATAGCGTATTATTATGCAAACGATTCTATGAATAATTATGCTTCTGATATTAAAATTATAAATGTTATAGATTGGATAGATTTAAAATTAGATTATACATTATCAAATAATAGTTTAACTTCAAATTCAACTTTGACTTTACATGTAGAAAATTTGGGAACAAAGGATGGAACAGGCGATCTTGATGGTTACGATTATATTAGATTTTTAGAAATAACAAAAGATTTTAATAATAGCTTTAATCCGTCTAATCTTTTTACTTTAGGTGAAAATATTATTATTGAAATTAGTAATAATAAATATTATTTTGTTAAAGAAATAAATTTAGGTAATTATATAGATTTTAATACTATAAGTTTAGATTCTAATACAGAATATAGTTTGAGCGATTCATATTTTAGTCAAGGTTATTTGGGTATATTTCCAAGTATAAAAGCTAAAGAAAGTTATACTATTACTCTAGATATTAGTGATTTACCCAAAAATAAATTATATGCTCTTCTTTTAGATGACGGAACATATGAAACATACTTACAAGGAGATAATGTTGGTGAAGTAATTGAAACATTTGATAATCCGAGTAATAATATAGCTATAATACAATTATAATACAATTATAATACAATTATTTATATATAAATGACATTATTAAGTAATAATTATAAATATAATACTTCTAATCCATCCAAATATTCAACTGAATTAGAGAATATAAATAATTATGAAAATATTATTTATGATAATAGCACATGGGAAAAAACATCAGAACCAATGAAAAATATGTCTTTATTGCAAGGTCTTCCGCTAACAATATATTCTTATGCTGCTGGATTATTGAAATCAAATAATAAATATAATTTATTTGGAATTTTAGATTTTTTTTCATATATATCTAAAAAAAATATATTAGGGGCTCTTAATTTGCGTGACGATACTATTTTTACATTTTTAAATAAACAAAATATTATTAAAGGTTACATAGCTACATATAAAAATGGGTTATTTGGATCGGCGATGAATATTTTTTTGAATAACAATGATTTTAATAGTATGGATGCAGTAATTAGTGAAAATAATAATAATAATAATAATAATAATACAAATGTGTATAATAATATATCAAAATTAAATATTAATGGCTTAACTCATCCAAACTATTATAAATTGGATATTAGTAATAGTTGTATTATATTAAATGAGGAAAATTTAATAATTAACAAATCACTTATATATGGTGGTTGCGAATTTGAACAATTAGCTGTCATATTAGAAAGCTTACCTAATTATAATACAGATAATCATCTTATTACATTGCCAGATACATTTTTAAATCATACTATCATATTCCAATATTATATTGAACCTCAATATGATAAAATAATTAGTATAAGTAATAATTTATATAGCGATTTATCCAATTCGTTAAGTAATATAAATAATATAAATAATTATAATAATATTGTTAAAAATTATTTTGGAAATAATACTAATAAAATAAATTATAGTTATTGTCAAGCATTATTTTTGAGAAAACATAAAAATGTAAAAAAAATATATTTTCCAATTATTGATTCGTCTGGCAATTACGTTTCAAAAACATTACCACAATTTTGTGCTATATATGATAGTGCATTTGATGACGAAAAACGCAAACGTAAACAAGCAATTTATCATTATGTTATGATGCCAGTAAAAATTGGTTCTATAATTAATAATACTTATGACTTCAATTATGCAAATCAATTATCTATAGAAAAAAATATTAGAAATAGTTATTCAATATATGATTATCCGTTAGTTCCTAATATTATACCTAGTATAATAGGAGAATATGAAATACCGAATACTTGGAATTTTTCAACATGTTATACTATTTTATCAGGTATAGATGATTATTTATCCTATAAATATTTAGATTATATAAAAACTTATCCAACTAATAATTTACGTTTTGGCGATAATCAAACAACAATTATGCATAAAATTTATTTATGTAATTACGACGGTAATAATGAGTGCTTCAAAAAAGTAATATCAGCAAATAATAATTTTTTTAGTTTGGATTTTTTCAATAATATTAAAAAGGTTTCTCTCGTAAATTCCAGTAAAAATCTTAATGTATATACTTTATTAAACAATATAATATCGTTTGTGTATAATATTAATGAAGGTAAGGCTGTTTCAAAAGATGTTTTACATAATAATATATACACGTATTCATGCGGTATAGTATCAGGTATAGATTGTTTATTATTATTGCTTACGGCTCAAAATTATTATAATACTAATTCTAGAATATTTAGTAGCGATGAAATTTTTAATGTATATTATAACTTAATTAACAATAATAATGACTATAAAAATAATAAAACTATTTTATTAAATGAACTATTGAATAATAAATATAGTATAAATGGAAGCACTATTATAGATAATAGCAGCAATTTGTTATATACAAGTTTAAGTGACCTATCTCTCAATAGTGATGATAAATTTTTCATATATATTTCTGATTTATTAAGAAGAAATTTATTATCATTAAATCAAAAATCATATTATAAAATTTTACAATTTAATAATACAAATTATATAAATAAAAATAATGGCGAATTAGCTATCAATTTTAATCCTGATCTAATAACTATTGATTATAATAAAATAGAAACTTTGTGGAATGACGTAACGTATATTGTTCATACTAATGCTAATACTAATGATTTACAAGAATTATTAGGTGAAATTAATAGTTTATATAGTGACTTTTGTAAAATTTATTTTGCAAATTATGAAAGTAATGGTGTTAAAGATTTAGAAAAATTGGCAGAAGCTATAAATAATTGTATATTATATTTTGAAATAGATAATGAAACACTTAGAGATGAATTTTATAATACTTTAATAAATAATAACATTGATATATTGTTTAATGATACTATTGCAAACATTTATAAATATTTGATTGGTTCTGTTGGTTCTCTTAATGAATATTATTTAAATAATGTTGATATTTCTATTTTCATAGCAAAATCTGATATAATAAAATATTTTATTAAAATATTATTATTATTTTATTTATCACATCAAGAATATATTTTGTTAGGGGAAATATTAGATACAAAATATAATTATAATAATTATTATAATAATTTTAATAATTTATTTAATAAAAAATATAAAGTTTTAAAATTAGATAAAACAAAATCGTTTTCTTATACTTTGTATAAAGATTTACTTAATAATTTAAATTTTACAGTAGTAGATATTTTTAATACTATTAATAATAAATATGACTTATCTAATAATGCTATTTTTGATATTAGTAATTTGACATATATTAAATTATTTGATAATAATACTATAATAAAATTATTGAAGTATATATTTGTTGTTACGACATTATTTTATAAAAATAATTTGTTAAAAATCTTTGAAAATTTAAATTCATATATAAATTATTTTAATAATAACGATCATAATAATGATGTTATTAATAGCGATGTATATAAAATATTGAAAAAAATAAATAATATAAGAACTAAAATAAATTCAACAACTTTATTAGATGATACGTCTCTTACTTATAGGAATAACTTTATTAGTTTAAATGATGATTTAAGATATAAATTATTTACAGGATATTTTGAAATCTATTTTTGATAATAAAATTTTTGAATTTTGAATTTATATTCTTATAAAATAATAATATAAATAATAATATGAATGATTTTGACAACATAGATGAAATATATGTAGAATCAGCGATTAATTCTATTTATAGTGTTAATAATAATATAATTGATTTAAATAATTCGTATAAATCAAATACTGGATTATTGATAAATTTTTTAATAAATAGAACGAGTAATTTAAATTATTATAATAAATATTTTATAGAATTATATAAATTATATTTTCAATTATTTAATTTACCAAATATAAATATTAAATTTGTTAGTGATTTTACCAATATTAATATAAAAACTTATAATATATCGAAAAGTAATTTTAATAATATACCTATAAATGTTAATACATACGACAGCGTTCTATTACTCAATGAAAATAACTTAAATAAAATTTTATTCAAAATAGTTCAAAAAGATTCTTTTGGAAATGTTCCATCTCTTATTTTTTCGTTATTAATAGATCAAATTAATACTATTGTAAATAGTAATAGTATTACATCGTATTTAACATATAAAATTCCTATTTTAGTTCCTTTTGGCACCGTGGATCCTATTATATTATATCATATTTACAATAAAAAAATAGAAGAGAAAGCAAGTTATATTATTAATTTCGGTGGTTGCGGGTTAGATGAATTATCTGCTTATATTCAATTTATAAAAAGTGACAAATTATATAAAAAATATAGTTCTCCTAAATTTTTGGAAAGAAGTTATATAAACAATAAATTAATTTATACTAGTTTTTTACTTTATTATAAAAATACTTATAATATTTCTAATGAATATTTTATAGACTTATCAGATCAATATATTATATATGTAGGAATTGATAATGATTATTCATGGACTTATCCCTTAGTATTTTTCAAATATTATAGTAAATCTTTGAAAACATATATTTATAATTCTAATTCTAATTCTAATAAATATGATATAAGTATTAATGATTTATCAAATAGTTATGTAAGCAATAATGATGTCAAATACAATCCAAATGTGATTATGATAAATATTCCAAAATTTAGATCTAACAGTAATGATTCTAATACGCTAAAATATGGTATATCAGTTGCTGAAGCTTTTGATAAATTAGATACTATAATTAAAAATGATTTAAGTAATATTGATTTGAGTAATATCCATATTTATGTTAGAAATTACGGAAAAGAAGGAGATCTAGAATTATTAAAAAAACTATATGAACCTAGTTTTAATAAATATATTCCCTTAACAACTGGTAGTTTTCATGATTTTAGAGAGGAGAATTTTGCCAATACATATTTTAATATAGAAAATAATTATGCTATTTTTGATGGTTTAAAGAGCATACATAATTTTAATTTATCTGAAATTAGTCTAGCTAAACTAATTAAGGATAAAATAGATATTTATAGTGATCGTATTAGTGATACTATCGTATCATCCAATTATTTTAATAATAATACTTTCGACCAAATTAGATACCAAGAAACTTTACTACATTTTTTACAAATAATGATGCTTATTAATTATATACAAATTGACAATGGAATAATTGAAACAAATGATTCATCAAAGTTTATATATAAAATTTATTCGGGAGAACAATTATATAATGGAAGTTTAAATTTTGATTTTACAAAATTATGTGATGCATTTGGTATAAGTTATAATGGTTATGGATTAAATAATTTTATATTGTCAGGTTTAATTCCTATAAGTTATAATAATAATAAATATTGGGATATTTCTAACGGTTATCCATTTAATAGAAACACATTTTATAGCGTTTGTAAAAGAGCATATAATTATTATGATCCTTCTGTATTTAATAGCATTACACGATTACCAGAATCACCTAACATTGATTTAAGCTTAAACTTTCATTGGTCTAGTATATATAAACAATTTACAAATCGTTCAGAAGAAGGTGAAGTTATATCTTTTTCTAGTGATATTGATTTTGTGAATGCTTTAATATTCAAAATTAATGGTGAAAATAATAATTTTAATATTTACTATCAAAAATATATTGCTTCTATGAATTAGCTTGATATATTTTGAGTTATTTTGAGTTATTATAGGTATATATTTTGATTTTTTAATAGTTTCTATTGTTATATTAGTAATATATAGTAAATGTCTAATATAGATCAATATATTTCTTCATTGAACTACGATTTTAATACCATTACAGATCCCGATTTTGATGCTAAAACTTTAGCTATTGCTAATTATTTAGAACTAAAAAAATTGGATAACTCTTTTTTAGGACTTGATACTTCTTTTAGTGTTATTAATACTATTATTAATACTATTATTAATAATTTAGACGCTTCATATGTTAGTGATGCTTCATTTGACCATGTAATACATGATATTATAGATATTAGTAATAGATTAAATAATCTTATAAATAATGGTATAGGTTCTAGTATAGAATATTATGTTAATGATGTCAGTCAGACATTTTATGAAATAATCACACAACAACCGTATATGTTTGCCAAAGAAAATATAATTGTTAATAGTTCTTCTTTAATTTTACAATGGAATTATGATTCAATTATAGCAAAACATGAAAATGCAAATATTGCAAAATTGGCATTTTCGTATGATAACATACAAAATTTACCATTTATACATAGAATAATTTTAGATATTTCTGGTGTTGTTGATTATAATAATAATAATATTTACAATGGTGTATGGCTAAGATTAGATGAAATAAATGTAATAGGAGATTATAATACAAATGATTTAAAACAGTATATTTTTGAGAGAATTAATTATAGTATTGGGTCGCCTGATTTTAGTAATGTGTTAATTTATAATATTATCAATAATAATTTACCATTTTCAATACGTGTATATGGCGAAAATTATAGTAATAATTATCCTGATATAGAAACACGTGCTTTACTATTTGATAATTTGCGTTTTTTGGATGTGAATCGGCCAAGCAAACCAATATTTCTAGAATCTAGCGTGTATAAAGACTCTTCAAAAAATAATATTAATTTAACTTATTATAATAACTTGAGCGAAGATACTAATGTTTTAAGTAGTGCGTATTTAACCGAATATATTATTGATTATAGTTTGAATGATTCATTTGCGAGTCATACAATTGGTCGCTCTTATATAGATTATAGTTTTAATGGTTTATTTCCCAATACAATAGATTCAAGTAGTAATTTTGATATAACTATTGGAAATTTATTAAGCGGTTCTAACTATACTCATACTATTAAAGTGAAAAATAATTTCTCAAGTATTTTTTCAGCATATAGTGATATAAGTAGTTCTTTATATACATTATTGCCAGATAACAATAACGTAGGAACTACTATTGATATGTCTATTAAAGACGAATGTTATAAATATGTTAGTAATAATTATTTAGATAACTCATATGTTCTATATTTTAATATAAATAATCTAGAACATGCTTTCAAATTTAATACAAGCACAAGTCAAGAATTTCAAATAACGTATCCTTATTTCAATACTCAACAATTAGAATCAAATCATTATGGTTATGGAAAATTTATTGATAACTCTACTAATTTAGTAGCAATAACGTTGTTTATTGATAATACTATTAAACATAGTATTAATTATGGTGGTTATAATTTAAATGATAATAATTTAAATGATAATAATTATTTTTATAGTAAATATGATTCCTGTGGCAATTTTCTCATTAAAAATAATGTTATAAATATTGAAGATATTTATGAAAATGATGTATCTAATATAGGTTTTAGATTAAAAGGGTATATTACATTTAACGATAGTATAGCTAATACTAATCTTGTAAATTATTTTGGTGATCCATCCATAAATCCATATACTATGGCTATTAATTATTCTCGTGTGTTAAATAGTTCGCTAGGTTCCAATGTAAATTATAATATTTATATTGATAATTTAATAGGTAATCCTGTCATAAATAATTCAAGCAATAATATATACGTTCAAGAAATTTTATATTCTATGAGTGTGCCTAGCGTGAAATATTTTACATTAGTTTTGAATAGGACATATTCCAACATTAATTCTGTTTATAAATATATTGTAGCTAATAGAATAATTGCGAATTTTAGTTCATCCAATATTTTCTTTAATAGTCATAATGTTTTATTGACTACTATAGCTGAAAATGGTATATATAATTATAATGATTTATGTAATAATGATTTATCTTATAATAATATTGCTTATAATGAATCATTAATAAATATTGATTCTAGTTTTCAGTTCATAGAAAATATATATAATTTAAATGGTATAAATAGTATATATAATACTATAGTTACAAATCATTATTGTGATTATGCTAGTTTTAATAAATCTAGTAGTATTATAGAATCTTGTAAATTAAATTTGAATTTTATGAACGTTTATGAAATTAGTAATATTGGGCTTATGAAAAGCGATTTAAATAATATTGTTTTAAAACATTATAATAATCATCAATACGAAATATTGCCTTGTAGTTTATTATATTTGAATTCATATTTTAATAATAACTTTAGCTTATATCCAAATATTAGTGCTTATAATTATGATGACTTGGATGTTTCATATAATAATACATATGGCAATATATCATACGATTTGAGCGGAAATAGTGATGTAAATAATGAAGGTTATAAATGGATTGTATTCAAAATATTTAAAAATACTAATCTAAGCAATGCGTATATATTTAATAATGTTAGTTATACTATAGAAATTACGAATGATGGTAATACTATTAAATATTTACCTTTAAAAAATATGTTAAAAGCGAATAATTTATTTACTGATGCTATTGTGGATAGTATTTTTGATATTACAAATAATGATGCCCTTATGTTCGGTCATGCTACAACAATAGTTAAAAGATTCTTTAATATTAAGCAAACTTTTAATCCTATAGGTGGAATATGGAGTGAAAATAGTAATGCTAATACTAGTTATAATAATACTGCTACAAATAAAGCATTTGGTTCTAATGTATATGGACTTGGGATTTATTGTCCTATAAATAATTTGGCTAATGATTTAACAATATATATTGGTTTGAAAAATAGCACATAAAATAAATATTATTATATGACATTTATATAATAATATTTATTGATATTTATATATATTTATTGATATTTATATATATTTATTGATATTTATATATATTTATATATATAAATGTCATATAATAATGATGCTATTTTTAATGCTTTAATGGTAAAATTGGAAGCTATTAATTTTGATATAAACGAATTAAATAATCACATTTTTCTTTATGACAATTCTTTAAATAGTATTAATAATAGCTTACAAAATACTATTAATGTTACACAAAAAGATATAAGTAATATTTTACTTAATAAATATTTGAATTATAATATAAATAGTATATTGGAAATATAAAGGTTGGTTATTGGTATTTATTATTTTAATTTATTATTTTAATTTATTATTTTAATTTATTATTTTAATTATAAATATTATATATAAATGGTAAAATCGTATGAAGTTAGTTTATTATCATTATGTTATATTAATACGATTGATAATATTAATAAAGTAAATGTAAATATTAGAAATATTGAAAGAAATATCAATTCTATTAATAATACAATTGATAGTATTTTATTGAGATTTAATATAAATAACATAGTTGAACTTGTCGAATTAAACGCAAGACTTAATTCCATAAAAAATTCATTATAAAATTTATTATAAAATTTAAATTATTTTATTATTATAAATAATGTCAAGCGAATTAGATATTAATAATTCATTAATGGATTTGAGTTTTAATATCCATAATATTGATTTAAATTATAAATATGCTCGTGATGTATTAACAGATATATCACTACAAAAAAAAATAACTGATCTTAGTAACATAGATATTTCAAATTTGCTATTTAAAATAGATCAATTACAATTATTGCTAACAAATATACAACAAATAGATATATGTCTAAATTACATTAGTTAAAAACTTTAGTTAAAAACATTAGCATAAACTTTAGTTACTATTTTATTTAATTATATTATTATATAATTTATATATAATAATATGACTACTAATTTAAATTTAGCAACAGAAATCAATATAGTTAAAGGTGCTATAGCATCTTCTACTAATAAAGTAACAGCATTACTAAATAGTGTCCATTATTTACAGAATAAGTTTTCAATAATAGAAAATTCGTTTTCACAATTAAACTTACAAAATTTAAATGCGTCATTTGTTAGTGAAGCTTCGTTTAATGATTTTAAAGCACACTTAAATAATATTATTGATATATCTTTCGTTAGCGATGCTTCATTTAGTGTTTTAAATTCTGAAGTAAGAAAAATTGTTACTGATATATCATTTTTAAAAGATTTCTCATTTGGAGAATTACAAACTCAAATAGGATTGATTAATAATTTGTCATTTGTGAGTGAAGCTTCCTTTAATGATTTTAAAACAGGATTAAATAATTTGGTTGATATATCCTTTGTGAGTGAAGCTTCCTTTAATGATTTTAAAACATCATTTACTGATTTTAAAGCACAATTGAATAATTTGGTTGATATATCCTTTGTTAGTGAAGCTTCCTTTAATGATTTTAAAGCACAATTAAATAATTTTGCTGATGTTTCCTTTGTTCGTGAAGCTTCATTTAATGATTTTAAAGCACAATTAAATAATTTGGTTGATCTATCCTTTTTAACAGACACATCATTTATTAATTCGTTAAATACTATTAATACACGTTTTAGTAATATTGATACCTCACTTAATAAATTAGTATTTATTGATCTGTCTTTAAGCTCTTTACAAACAGTAGTTCAAGGATTAGATAGCATATATGCTACAGATGTTTCGCTAACTGCTTTACAAACAGTAGTTCAAGGATTAGATAGTGTTTATGCTACGGATGTTTCTTTAACTGCATTACAAACAGTAGTTCAAGGATTAGATAGTGTTTATGCTACGGATGTTTCTCTAACTGCATTACAAACAGTAGTTCAAGGATTAGATAGTGTTTATGCTACGGATGTTTCTTTAACTGCTTTACAAACAGTAGTTCAAGGATTAGATAGCATATATGCTACAGATGTTTCGCTAACTGCTTTACAAACAGTAGTTCAAGGATTAGATAGTGTTTATGCTACGGATGTTTCTTTAACTGCATTACAAACAGTAGTTCAAGGATTAGATAGTGTTTATGCTACGGATGTTTCTCTAACTGCATTACAAACAGTAGTTCAAGGATTAGATAGTGTTTATGCTACGGATGTTTCTTTAACTGCTTTACAAACAGTAGTTCAAGGATTAGATAGTGTTTATGCTACGGATGTTTCTTTAACTGCTTTACAAACAGTAGTTCAAGGATTAGATAGTGTTTATGCTACAGATGTTTCATTGACTGCTTTACAAACAGTAGTTCAAGGATTAGATAGTGTTTATGCTACGGATGTTTCTTTAACTGCTTTACAAACAGTAGTTCAAGGATTAGATAGTGTTTATGCTACGGATGTTTCTTTAACTGCTTTACAAACAGTAGTTCAAGGATTAGATAGTGTTTATGCTACAGATGTTTCTTTAACTGCTTTACAAACAGTAGTTCAAGGATTAGATAGTGTTTATGCTACGGATGTTTCGCTAACTGCTACAATAAATATTATTAATACGCATTTTACAAGTATTGATAATTCGCTTAGCATATTAGCTAATATTGATATTAGTTTGCAAAATTATGATATTTCATTAACTCGCTTAATACAAGATGTGCGAGATATTTGTGGAAGTGAGTTTTTGGAAAAAATAAGAAGTATATCAGGAGATGTTATATCCTTAGGATCAGCAGTTCGTGATGTAAGTAGTCAATTATATTCAATCATTGATACAATAAATAATTTGGATATTTCATATGTTAGTGAAGCTTCATTTAATGATTTCAAAGCACAATTAAATAATTTTAGTGATGTATCCTTTGTTTTAGAAGCATCCTTTAATGATTTCAAAGCACAATTGAATAATTTGGTAGATTTATCATTTGTTGCAGAAGCTTCATTTAATGATTTCAAAGCACAATTAAATGATTTGCTAGATATATCCTTTGTGAGTGATGTATCATTTATTAATTCATTAAATATTATTAATACGCATTTTACAAGTATTGATAATTCGCTTAGCATATTAGCTAATATTGATATTAGTTTGCAAAATTATGATATTTCATTAACTCGCTTAATACAAGATGTGCGAGATATTTGTGGA
>Ga0214919_10003329_pt1 | contig 24370 bp, 32 predicted proteins | sample LL1503_MetaG_FD_177994 | JGI IMG/M metagenome (GOLD analysis project Ga0214919, IMG submission 177994) | Freshwater microbial communities from Lake Lanier, Atlanta, Georgia, United States - LL-1503 | ecosystem: Environmental > Aquatic > Freshwater > Lake | place: USA: Georgia | collected... | reverse complement strand
GACCAGCCTTTGAACCCACCGATTCCGAGCGCAAACAGGTTGAAGCGCTGTCAGGTTACGGCCTGCCAATCGAGCAGATTGCAGTCTTGGTACGCAATGGCATCCACGTTGACACGCTCCGCGCTCACTTTGGCACCGAGCTGGTGTCCGGCAAGGCTAAGGCCAATGGCCAGGTCGGGAAAACCCTATTCCAGAAGGTCATGGCAGGCGATACGACTGCAGCCATTTGGTGGAGCAAGACCCAGATGCGCTGGGCCGAGACCCAGAAGCACGAGCTGACCGGCGCTGATGGTGCCCCGCTGGAGTTTGCCAAGATCGAGCGCGTGATCGTCAAGAATGGGTAAAACCCTGCAGCTCCAGACCCCCGAGTGGGCGCTGCCGTTACTCAGCCCCAGCCGCTACAAAGGCGCATGGGGTGGCCGAGGAAGCGGCAAAAGCCACATGATGGCAGAGTTGATGATCGAGGCGCACATCATCGACCAGAAGCGGCGCAGCGTTTGCGTGCGTGAGATACAGAAGTCCCTCAATCAATCCGTCAAGCGGCTGCTGGAGACCAAGATTGAGGCCATGAATGCCGGTGCGTACTTCGAGGTCCAGGATGCCGTTATAAAGTCCAGGAAGGGCGATGGCGCAATTATTTTCCAAGGTATGCAGAATCACACCGCCGACTCGATTAAATCGCTGGAGGGCTACGATTGCGCCTGGGTTGAGGAATCCCAGAGCCTGAGCCAGACCAGCCTGGACCTGCTGCGCCCGACGATCCGCAAGCCTGACTCTGAGCTGTGGTTTACCTGGAACCCGCGCCAGGCCAACGACCCGGTAGATTTTTTGTTGCGTGGCCCGACACCGCCAAAGGATGCCACGGTCATCAAGGTTAACTTCAGCGATAACCCCTGGTTCCCGCAAGTCCTGCGCGACGAGATGGAGTACGACAAGCGCCGAGACCCCGACAAATACCAGCACGTTTGGCAGGGCAGTTACCTGACCAACAGCCAGTCCAGGGTCTTCAAGAACTGGAAAATCGAGGAGTTTGAGGCACCACGGGACGCCATCCACCGGCTGGGCGCTGACTGGGGCTTTGCCATTGACCCGACAGTCCTGGTGCGCTGCCACATCATTGGCCGCACGCTCTACATCGACCATGAGGCCTACATGGTGGGCTGCGAGATCGTCAACACCCCCGAATTATTCTTGCAGGTGCCCGAGGCCGAGAAGTGGCCCATCGTGGCCGACTCAGCCAGACCCGAGACCATCAGCCACATGAAGAAGAACGGCTTTCCAAAGATAATGACCGCAGTCAAAGGCCCGAGGTCGGTCGAGGAGGGCATTGAGTTTCTCAAGGGCTACGACCTGATCGTACACCCGCGCTGCACGCATACAATTGACGAACTGACGCTGTATAGTTACAAGCAAGACCCGCTGACTGGGAGAATCCTGCCGGTGTTGGAAGACAAGAAAAACCACGTGATCGACGCTTTGAGATATGCTTGCGAGGGCGTGCGCCGCATGGCCGCTATAAAGCCAGCGACTTTCAAGCCATTGCCAACCGCGCATAAATGGTGAGAAAATACGCCAAAATGAGGATATAACATGGCTCGACTCTCCAACGACCAACGCCTTGCCAACTTGCACGACGAGGCGCTGGCTCAGTTTGACGATGTGCAAAGCGCCCTGCGTGACGAGCGCCTGCAGTGCTTGCAAGACCGGCGCTTTTATTCTCTATGCGGCAGCCAGTGGGAAGGCCCACTCTCAAACCAGTATGAGAACAAGCCCAAGTTTGAGGTCAACAAAATCATGTTGTCCGTCATTCGGGTTATCAACGAGTACCGAAACAACCGCATTACGGTCGATTATGTGTCCAAGGATGGCACAGCAAATGACAAGCTGGCCGAGGTCTGCGATGGCCTGTACCGCGCCGACGAGCAGACATCCGTGGCCGACGAAGCCTATGACAATGCCTTCGAGGAAGCAGTCGGTGGCGGCATAGGCGCCTGGCGTCTGCGCACGGTCTACGAGGATGAGGAAGACCCCGAGGACGACCGGCAACGCATCCGCATCGAGCCGATCTTCGACGCTGACAGCTCAGTATTCTTCGACCTGGGTGCCAAGCGCCAGGACAAGTCGGACGCCAAGTTCTGCTTTGTTGTCACCAGCATGACCCGCCAGGCTTACAAAGACACCTACGGCGACGATCCGGCAAGCTGGCCCAAGATCATCCACCAGTACGAGTTTGACTGGGCCACGCCTGATGTGGTCTTCGTGGCCGAGTACTACAAGGTCGAAGAAAAGACCGAGACCATCCGCATCTTTGCAGCCATCGACGGCACCGAGGAGCGCTACACCCAGGCCGACTTTGCCAATGACGAGACCCTGGAAGAAACCCTGATGGCCATTGGCAGTCGGGAAGTGCGCCAGAAAAAGGTCAAGCGCAAGAAAGTCCGCAAGTACGTCATGTCGGGCGGCAAGGTGCTGGAAGACGCTGGCTACATTGCCGGCAAGTGCATTCCTGTGGTCGTCGTGTTTGGCAAGCGCTGGTTTGTTGACAACATCGAGCGCTGCATGGGCCACGTGCGCCTGGCCAAGGACGCCCAGCGCCTCAAGAACATGCAGCTCAGCAAACTGGGCGAGATCAGCGCCCTGTCGTCGGTCGAGAAACCTATTCTTACACCCGAGCAGGTGGCTGGGCACCAGGTCATGTGGTCCGAGGACAACCTCAAGGACTACCCCTACCTGCTGGTCAACCCGATCACCGGGCAAAACGGCGAGCAAACCATCAGCGGCCCAGTGGCCTACACCCGGTCGGCAGCAATCCCGCCAGCAATGGCTGCACTGCTCCAGATTACCGAGACCGACATGCAGGAGATACTCGGCAACCCAGCCGGTGCTGACAAAATGGTCAGCAACATCAGCGGCAAAGCCGTTGAGATGATCCAGGCCCGAGTCGATGGCCAGGCTTTCATCTACATGAGCAACTTTGCCAAGGGCATGAAGCGCTGTGGCGAGATATGGCTGAGCATGGCGCAGGAAATCTACGTCGAAGATAAACGCAAGATGAAGACCGTGGATCAGGCTGGCGAGGTCGGCATGGTCGAGCTGATGCAGCCCACCATCAACCAGGAAACTGGCGAGATGGTCATGGCCAACGACCTCAGCGCTGCATCCTTCGAGGTCAATGTCGATGTTGGACCATCCAGCAGCAGCAAGAAGCAGGCAACCGTCCGCGCTCTGACCGGCATGTTGCAGATCACCACCGACCCCGAGACCGCCCAGGTGCTGAGTGCAATGGCCATGATGAACATGGAGGGAGAAGGCATCAGCGATGCCAATGCCTACTTCCGCAAGAAGCTGCTCCGTATGGGCGTGGTCAAGCCGACCGAGAAGGAAGCCGAGGAAATGATGGCCGAGATGCAAGGCCAGCCGCAAGACCCGCAGGCCATGTACCTGCAAGCCGCAGCCGAGGAAGCCACTGCCAAAGCAGCCAAGGCCCGAGCCGACACGGTAGAGACCGTGGCCAGCGCCGAGCTGAAACGTGCCCAGACTATTGAGACACTCAGCAAGGTTGAGAACGACGACCAGACCCTGGCCATCAACAGCGCCAAGACTATCCAGGAGATGATGCGAAATGGCTGATCCATTCTTCCCCGAGCTGGCTCGCTTGGCCATGATACTCACCGCACGACAGCCCAACAGGGACTTCATGCAATCAATCCCAGGTGGTGGTGGTAGTGACGGGCGCAGTTCAAACCCTGGCTGGGATGCTCTGTCAAACGCTGAGAAAGCCGCTTACTACAGCGACAACCCTACGATGGCGGCGGTGACGCAGTTTGGGCAGAAAGCCATTGGCTACGCACCCTTTGGGGTTGGTATGGCTATGCAAGCGCAGCAGGCAATGTTTCCAAACTTTGTTGCAGACCAAACTTCCATTGCCCGTGGGATTGACCCCGCTACTGGGCTGCAGGTAGGCGGCTATGGTTCGCGCCAGGCGCCAGACTTGCAAAGTTTTGATATTGCTACGCCTACCCCAACTGGACTCTACGGCGACCAATATGCGGGTGAAACTGCGCCAAAGGCAAATAGTTTTGTTGAATCTCTGTTTAACAGTATTCTGCCCAGTTCTGCGGTGCAATTAAATCCAGCGCCAGTTGAAACTCGGGAGGCAACACCTACCGCAAGAAGCGCAGCAGAATCAGGATACCTTGGCCTTGATACTGGCGCTGGTGTTGGCTATGGCGGTGGCGTTGACGCACCAGGTGCAAATGCTGACGGTTTTGGCGGCGGTGATGCTGGTTTTGGTGGTGGTAGCCAAGCCTTCAACCAAGGCGGTATGGTAGACGCTGAGAATCTAATGGGCCAAGCCCCTGGACCAGACGATGGTTATGGAGCGCTGCAGGGCGGCGAGTATGTTATTAAGAAAGCCGCAGTTGATAAGTATGGCCAGGAATTGCTGGACGCTATCAATAATGGCACCTTTCAATTCGAGCAAAGTCTGATAAACTTTATGGCAACGCCAGCAAAATAACGGCATCCACCCAGCCGTTCTAATTGGGTGAGTTTGATGGGGTCAAGATGAACAAAAAGGCAGTAACTGGAGATGATAACGAGGACGATAACACTGCGGTAATTGAGGACGAAGGCCAAAGCACTGAGAAAACTTCTAGCGAGTATCAATCCGCTGGCAACCAGGACGATGGCCAGGGCACCGAAGATGACGCAGACGATTCAGACGAAGTTGTAGTATCCATTGGTGAGGAAGCGCCACCTCCCGAAGAACAGACTCATGCGCCAGAGTGGGTGCGCGAGCTGCGTAAAACGAACCGAGAATTGCAACGGCAAAATCGTGAGTTGCACGGCAAGCTACAAAGCAACGCACAGACTGAGATCAATCCGGTCGTGCTGGGCAAGAAGCCAAGCCTGGAAGAACACGACTACGATGCCGAGAAATTTGAGGTAGCACTGGCAAATTGGTTTGACCGGAAACGGCACGCCGACGATGCCAACGCCAGGCACGAAGCTGAAGTTATGAATCAGAATCGAGCATGGCAAGCCAAACTGGATGGCTACGGCAAGGCGCGAGCTGAGCTGAGAGTCAAAGACTATGATGATGCCGAGGCCGTGGCCCAGGAACTCTTCTCTGTCACCCAGCAAGGCGTGGTGCTCCAAGGTGCGGATAACCCCGCGCTGGTCATTTACGCACTCGGGAAGAATCCCAAGAAGGCCAAAGAGCTGTCCGAGATCAAAGACCCCGTGAAGTTTGCCTTTGCGGTAGCGAAACTGGAGAAAGAATTGAAAGTTACCAACCGCAGGCAAGCACCCGCCCCCGAGCGTATCGTGACCGGCACCGGACGATCCTCTGGGGCGGTGGACTCAACCCTAGAACGGCTGCGAGCAGAAGCAGAGCGTACTGGCAACATGACGAAAGTCGTGCAGTACAAAGCGCAGAAGCGAGCAGCTTCCAAATGATTTTTTAATTTAGGAGCCAATCATGGCAAATGCATTTTCAAAAGAAGAGCGCGTAGCGTTCGAAGACATCCTCGAAGGTTTCCAGGACTTGCTGGTTCTGTCGCGTCACGTGTCGATTTACAACACAAATCAGACCGAGATGGCCAGGACCAACGACACCATCTGGCGTCCGATGCCCTACATCGCACAGTCGATTACGAGCACACCAGGCAATGCGATCAGCTACAAAAACATGACCCAGTTGTCTGTGCCAAGCACCATTGGTTTCAGCAAGACTGTGCCTTGGACCATGACTACCCTCGATCTGCGCGATGCGTTGCAAGAAGGTCGTCTGGGCGAGTCAGCCAAGCAGAAGCTCGCATCCGACATCAATGTGGCCATCATGAACACCGCAGCCGCCCAAGGCACGCTGGTCGTTCCGGTTGCTGCTGCTGCCGGTGACTATGATGACATTGCCCTGTGCGATACCATCATGAACGAGCAAGGCGTGCCTGACTATGACCGCTTCCTGGGTCTGTCCAGCCGCGACTACAACGGTCTGGCCGGTAACCTGTCGCAAGCCAGCCGTTCGTTTGGCAACGCTAAGTCTGACAAAGCCTACGAGCGCAACTTCGTCGGAATGGTCGCAGGGTTTGACACGTACAAATTCGACTACGCAAACCGCATTGCTGCGGCTGCTGGTGGAACCACTACGATCAACACCACGACCGCGCAGGCTCAGTACGTGCCTGAGGCTACCTCCACATCCGTGGGTGGCCAGATCAACGTGGACAACCGCTACGAGACTGTTACCGTGTCCAACACGACTGGCATTGTTGCTGGCGATGCGTTTACGATTGATGGCATTGACTCAGTGCATCAGATTACCAAAGAGTCCACCGGCGAACTGAAGACATTCCGTGTCATCAGCATCACCAACGGCACTCAGATGGTGATCAGCCCTCCGATCATCTCGGCTGTTACCGCACCGACTGATGCTGAAATCCAGTATCAAAACTGCGAAATCACCGCTGCTGCCAGTGCTGCGCCAATCAACTGGCTCAACACCGGTGCTGCGTCGATCAACGTGTTCTGGCAGAAAGATGCGCTGGAAATCCTGCCTGGCCGCTACGCCATTCCTGCCGATGCTGGCACCGCAGTGATGCGTGCAAGCACCGACCAGGGCGTGGAGCTGGTGATGCAGAAGTTCTACGACATCGACAGCATGGTCATCAAGTACCGTCTCGACACGCTCTTCGGTGTTGTAAATAAACAACCAGAAATGAGCGGAATACTTTTGTTCAACCAATAATTGAATTGAGGGAAGGGGCTTCGGCCCCTTCTTTCATTACAAGGAAAACACCATGCCACTGACCAAAGGTTATTCAAGCAAGTCCATCGGCAAAAACATTTCCAAAGAAATGAAGTCCGGCAAGCCGCAAAAGCAATCCGTTGCCATTGCATTGAACGTGGCCACCAAAGCAGCCAAGGCCGCAGGAAAGCCCAGCAAAGCCCCTGCAAAGGCCATGAAATGAAAGCCGGTCTCTACGCCAACATCAATGCCAAGCGCGAGCGTATCGCAGCAGGCAGCAAGGAAAAGATGCGTAAGCCTGGCTCGAAGGGCGCACCCAGCAAAGCCGACTTCGTGGCATCTGCCAAAACAGCCAAGCCAATAAAGCCAAAGAAATGATTGAACTCCCTGCAATGCTTTACCAAAGCCCTGGCCCACACAAAAAGCCAGGCGGCGGCACTTATCGGATTGTCGGCGTCAATACGCAGGAAGAACTTGATGCCAAACTGTCGGCCGGCTGGTTCGCATCGTCTGCCGAGGCCATTACAGCCGCTGGCGACAAGGCCACGACACCCAAAAAGATTGCAGAGTGGCGCATCAAGGCGAAGGCCAAAAAAACGAAGAAGCGCAAGCCATCCAAGCCCCTGGGCTGGAAGCAGCCAGTGCCAGTGCCGGTCATTGAGGACGCACCGCCAACCCGTGCTGAGCTTGAGGCCAAGGCTACAGAACTCAAGATTCGCTTTGATGGTCGCACAAGGGACAAAAAACTGGGACAATTGATCCAAGACAGACTCACCGACCCGACCACAGGAGAATGACATGGGATGGACAAAGCGCCAATTTGTCACGCAGGCTTTTGAAGAGATTGGCCTGGCATCCTACGTTTTTGATCTGACCCCTGAGCAACTGCAGTCGGCTCTGCGCAGGCTCGACACCATGCTGGCAGCCTGGAACGCTCTGGGCATCCGCTTGGGCTACCCGCTGCCGAACAGCCCCCAGGACAGCGACCTGGACGAGCAGACCAACGTGCCCGACAGCTCCAACGAGGCCATCTACACCAACCTTGGCGTCAAGCTGGCCCCGTCCTACGGCAAGCAGGTTATGGCCGACACCAAGATGACGGCCAAAGAGTCGTACAACACCCTGCTGTCCCGCGCAGCCATGCCAGTTGAACAACAACTCCCAGGCACCATGCCAGCAGGGTCAGGGAACAAACCGTGGCGCGTCTACGACGATCCATTTATTCGCCGCCCATACTTTCCAGTCCTTGCCGGTCAAGACGGACCACTTGAATTCAATTGAGGAGCCAACATGCCAACCATCAACCAACTCGCCAGCATCAGCCAGGTCAATGGGTCTGCCCAGATTCCCGTGTACGATCAAAACAACGGCGATGCTCGCAAGATGTCGGTCAACACGCTGCTGGATTACTTCCAAACCTCATTCGCAGCCCCGACTGTCGCCACCAACCTGTACACGCCAGGGGCAGGTTTCAACATTACCGTGCCCACCCCTGTGGCCGAGCAGCAGTGGATGCTCATCCAGCCTGCTGGCACACTGGCCACCGGCACCGTTACCCTGCCGCTGAACACTGGCGTGCCCGATGGCACTGAAGTGCTGATAACCAGCACCCAAACAATCACAGCGTTCACCATTGCGCTGAATGGCGCGGCTGCAATCTTTGGGAATGTCTCTACCCTTACCGCTGGCGCTGCTGTTCGGTATCGCTACTATTTGGCAACCAATAGTTGGTACAACATCACGAACGAAACTGCAGGATTTAATGCCGCAATCCAAGATTTTTTAAACAACCCAACCAGTGCCAATCTGCGTGCCGCAATGGTGGACGAGACCGGCACAGGGTTGCTGGTATTTGCAACCAGCCCGAACTTGGTAACGCCAATTCTTGGGATACCAACATCAGGAACGCTTACCAATTGCACCGGGTTGCCGTTGACAACGGGCGTAACAGGCGCTCTAGCAGTCGCAAGCGGTGGCACTGGGGCATCGGCAACGGTTCAATCTTTAAGTGGTCCTGGTGCTGTCAATATCACAAGCCTTGCCACTGCTTTCACTTCCACAGCAGCAGGAAATGCTTTGACCCTTGCAGATGGAGCGCAGGGCCAGCTGAAGACAGTTATTTATGTTGCAGAAGCCGCTGGCGGCGACACTGGTATTCTGACTCCTACCAACCTTGGCAGCGCAACCACAATCACTTTCAATGCTGTTGGAGATTCGGCAACGCTTCAGTTTGCTGGAACTGATTGGTGGGTTGTTGGATTCCGTGGTGCGGTAGTTGCCTAATCATGGCCACCAAAGACACCCGGCTGGCTCGCGCTGGCGTAGAAGGCTTTAACCAGCCCAAGCGCACGCCATCGCATCCGACCAAAAGCCATGTTGTCGTGGCCAAGGCCGGTGACGAAGTGAAGACCATTCGCTTTGGTCAGCAGGGTGTCAAAGGCTCGCCAGACGGATCAAAGCGCAATGAAGCATTCAAAGCCAGGCACGCTGAGAACATTGCCAAGGGCAAGATGAGTGCGGCGTACTGGGCCAACAAGGTCAAGTGGTAAGCCATGCAAATACCTATCCTTAACGGCATTTACGCTGACACCACGCCAGAGCTGCGTACCAGCTACCCGGTCAACATGGTGCCGGTGCCCATCAAGTCTGGCATCAGCAACGGATTCCTGCGCCCAGGAGACGGCATTGTGGCCAATGGCACAGGCCCAGGCATTGACCGTGGTGGCATCAACTGGCGAGGCGACTGCTACCGTGTCATGGGCACCAAGCTAGTCGAGGTGGCCAGCAACGGCGCTGTGACTATCTTGGGCGATGTAGGTGGGCCTGTGACTCAGTTGGTGACATTCGACTACAGCTTTGACCTGCTGGCCATTACATCGGGCACCAGGCTGTACTACTGGGACCCAGTGGCATCCACCCTCACGCAAGTGACAGACCCTGACCTAGGCATCGTGCTTGATGTGGTCTGGGTGGACGGCTACTTCATGACCACCGATGGCGAGTTTCTGGTCGTCACCGAGCTGACCAACCCGCTGGCTGTTGATCCGTTTAAGTATGGCAGCTCAGAGGCCGATCCTGATCCGGTCGTGGCATTGCTCAAGTTGAGAAACGAGGTCTATGCGCTCAACCGCAACACCATCGAGGTGTTTGACAACGTGGGCGGCGACCTGTTTCCCTTTGCACGCATCGAGGGCGCTCAAATCCAAAAGGGTGTCGTCGGCACGCAAGCCTGCTGCGTCTTCATCCAGTCCATTGCTTTCTTGGGCGGTGGCCGCAACGAAGCCCCCGGCATTTACGTGGGCGCAGCCGCAACCACCCAGAAAATCAGCACGCAGGAGATTGACAACCTGCTGTTGAACTACACCGAGGCGCAGCTGGCCACGGTCAAGCTCGAAGCACGCAACGACAAGGCGCATCAGCACCTCTACGTCCACCTGCCAGACCGCACCGTGGTCTATGACGCCTCGGCATCTGAGGCACTGGGCGAGCAGGTCTGGTTTACCCTGACCACGACTTTGGCAGGCTTTGCACAGTACCGCGCACGCAACATCGTCTGGGCCTACGACAAGTGGCTTGTTGGAGATCCGCAATCCACCTCCATCGGCTACTTTGTGCAGGACACCGGCTACCACTGGGGCGAGCAGGTGCGCTGGGAGTTTGGCACGCTGATCGTTTACAACGAAAGCAATGGGGCCATCTTCAACGAGCTGGAGCTGGTCAGTCTCACCGGCAGCGTGGCCATTGGCACAAACCCCCAGATCAGCACCAGCTACAGCGTGGATGGCAAGGCTTACAGCCAAGAGCGCAGCATCAGCGTGGGCACTACAGGGTCCAACAAGCGCCTGGCCTGGTTCCAGCAGGGCAACATGCGCAACTGGCGCATCCAGCGATTCCGTGGCGACAGCGATGCCCATGTGTCATTCATCCGTCTTGAGGCCCAGATTGAGCCACTGGCGTTCTGATGGCCACGGCACCAACATCCCGCAAACTCAATCTGACGCGAGATCAGCTTGCGGCGTTCCTGACCGACCAGCAACAGATCAGGCAGTTCGAGTTGCTGTTTTCCACGGTTGACACGATACAAGTCATCATCGGCACTGACTTTGAGTACCAGGCAGACAATGCGGCAGCAAATGCCAACAATGCACTGGCTCAGATCAGTGCGCTGGCTCAAGATACCGCAGTTGAAGACGCTGTTCTCAACGCCAAGGTGCAGCAGGCATTGGATGCCATCCCGCGCTTAGCCCAAGCACTTGACTTGCTGGCGCTGGCGCCTGTGCGTAATAATATCGAGCTGGCGCACGATGTGGTTGGCATCCTGCCGTATGCAAACCAAACCGCAAGGGTGCGATCAAATCAGGTATTGACATGGCTTACGATATAATCACACCGACCAAACTGGGCCAGGCCGCCATCACCACAGGCGTGACCACGCTGTACACCGTCCCAGCTGATACTCGCACATTCTTCAAAGAATTCACCATTGCCAACACCACGGCAGCGGCCATCAATGTGCGATTGTTCTTGGTGCCATCATTAGGATCGGCAGCCACATCCAACGCATTCATCTACGACATTCCCGTCCCAGCAAATAACGCTTTGCAATACGATGGGGTGCAGATCATCAATGCAGGTGATACTGTCCAAATTCAAGCAGCCTCGACTGGCCTGACCATCACCGCCAGCGGTGCAGAAGCTACATAAGGAGAATCAAATGACCGTATCAATCAAGGTGCTGATCCCAGCAAAGCAGGCCGAGAACGCCCAGACCACGCAGTACACCGCCACCAACTGCAAGGCCATCATTGACAAATTCACAGCCACCAACACCACGGCAGGCAATGTGACGATCAGCGTCAACCTGGTGACTGCAGCAGGCAGTGCAGCCACATCCAACCTGATTGTGGACACCAGAGCCATTGCGCCAGATGAGACCTACACCTTCCCCGAGCTGGTTGGCCAGGCGCTCGAACAAAGCGGGTTTATCAGCACCGTGGCCAGTGCAGCCACTTCATTAACCATTCGAGCCAATGGCCGCGAAATCACTTAAAAGGCAGCCATGAAACAATTTATGATGATTCCCAGAGGCTTTGCTGGCCTGCCGATGGACGAAGGGTTTATCACATCGTCTGAGAACAAGAAGAACTATGCCATTGCTGTGAAAGATTGGCACTACGGTCCAGAGGTGCCGACCAACGAGCCAAAGGCCAACCCTGAGTTTTATGAATCCCTGGCCGAGGCAATGCAGTGCGATGCCAAAGACGCACGGCGCAAGCACTGCTCAAATTGCGAGTACTACGACAACAGCTTTATGACCCAAGTGCGGATTGAGCGCATCCCGATGGCCAGTTACGACCAGGGCGCTGGCTACCGTGGCCACTGCGAGAAGCTGAACTTCATCTGCAACGATATGCGGGTTTGCCAGGCGTGGGAAGATCGTGAATCTGAAATGGATTGACCAAATGCTGAAATGTGGGAAAATAGCCAGCACTGAGCCGTCCGAGCCGCCAGTAGCTCACCCTGAACAGGAGTTCTCGATGAGTCATGTTGCGGTTTTGGAAGCTGGCGTGCCAGCCGAGCACATGCCCATCTACCTCTTAGAAGGTGAGCTGCTCAAGCTGCCCCAGGTGCCGTTGCCGATTGACCACGCTTTCTGCGCTGGCCTGTACGCTCGCACAATGCACATCCCGGCCGGCACCGTCCTGACCGGAGCAGTCCATCGAGAAGAATCGTTCTTCCTGGTGCGCAAAGGCGATTTGATTGTCAGCACAGACACTGGCCCACAGCGTCTTGGTCCAGGCGACATGAGCATTTCCAAAATTGGCACCAAACGCGCTGGCATTGCTTTGACTGATGTTGAAATAACCACATTCCACGCCAACCCGACCAACGAGAAAAACCCGCAAGCCCTGTGGGACTTGTTCACCATTCCAGCGCCAGCACCGTCTCTTGAGGCTGTGCAACCTGCGCAATTGGAGGAATCAACATGACATTCGGATTATCAGCAGCAGCCCTGGGTGCCATTGCAGTCGGTGGCGCGACGATTGTCTCGGGCTTTATGCAAAGCAATGCTGCCAGCAAAGCGGCGGAAATACAAGGCGCAGCGGCCGAAAAAGGAATTGCTCAACAAGGCGCTTCATCGCAACTTGCCATTGATGAACAGCGCAGGCAATTTGATGCAGTGCAAAAAATACTGCAGCCATTTGTTGCTGCTGGAGGAGGAGCGCTTGGGGCTTATGCACCCTACCAAGCTGCTGGCGCAGGAGCATTGCCAACACTCCAACAATACGCACAGGCCGGCGCACCAGCACTTGAGCAACAGCAAGCCTTGCTTGGGCTTAGAGGTCCAGAGGCAGAACGTGCGGCCATTCAACGCATCAGTGGCGGCGAGCAATTCAAAGCCCTGGCCCAGCAGGGAGAAGAATCCTTGCTACAGCGTGCATCAGCCACAGGCGGTCTGCGTGGTGGCAACATTCAAGCCGCACTTGGCCAGTTTCGGCCAGCCTTGCTGTCAAACTTGATTGAAAAACAATATGGTCAATTGGGCGGTTTGGCGGCAACAGGCGGCACAGTTGCTCAGAATCTGGCCACAGCAGGCATGGGCGCTACAGGCGAACTGGCTCGCATTGGCCAAGCATCTGCGGCTGGTGTTGGCTCCGCTGGAACAACAGCAGGAACCAATATTGGCAATATTTATGGAGCAGAAGGCACAAACATAGCCAAACTTCTTGGAGAACAAGGAGCAGCTCAGGCTGGCGGCGCTATTGCCCAAGGCAGGGCATATGGCGCATTCCCAACGGCACTTGCCAGTGGCCTTGGTATTTACAGTGGCCTAGGAGGTAAATTCTAATGCCAGCACCTATTGACTACGGCGTTCAAATTGCCGACCCAACACAAGCATTCTTGAGTGCTTTCCAAGCTGGCACAAGCATCCAAGACGCGCAATTCAAACAGCAGCAGCAAGTTCGGCAAGCAGAACAGCAGAAGCTGATCCAAGCAGGGTTTGCTAAGCTGCAAAGCCCAAAGGCCACTGCTGCTGATTACGCAAACCTGTCCATGATGCTGCCTGAAACGCAGGCTAAGGCTGTGCGTGAGAGCTTTGGCATGTTGGATAGCGAACGTCAGAAAACAGCACTTGACCAAGCCAGTCGGGTGTTTTCAGCGTTTAAGTCTAACAAGCCAGGGATTGCCATTAGTCTGATGGACCAACAAATTGATGCTAAGCGCAACTCAGGTGACGAAGCTGGCGCCAAGTTTTTGGAGACATGGCGTGATGTGGCCAAAGAAAATCCGCAAGCAACTGAAAATTACTTTGGCTTCACCATCTCGCAAATTCCAGGTGGTGAAAAAGTAATTGAGAATGCAATTAAATTAGGTGGAGAAAGTAGAGCTGCTGGACTGGCAAAACCAACACTGGACAAAGCCGTGGCCGATGCAAGTGCAGCTGTAGCGGATGCACAGAAAAAAGTAGCCGAAGCAGCAGATACCCCTTCTCGGTTACTAGCAGAGGCAGATTTACGTTCTGCACAGGTTGCAAAGGAAAGGGCATTAACTGCTGCAAGTGAGGGTGAAGAATCCAGGAGAGTGGCAAAAGCACCAAGCGAATTGATTGAGGCAAGGGCAAAAGCAGATAAAGGCATTGCCGATGCAATTACGGCTCAGGCTACCGCCACCAATGCGGCAGAAAAAGCAGCAGCTGATGCAAAACGTGCAACAGCAGAAGCAGAAAAAGCGCGTATTGAAGCACAATTTGCACCTCAAGTTGCAATAGCAGACTTAAAGGCAAAAGCCGCAACTCTTGGTCTGACAACCGCACAGACAAATCAGGCATTGGCAACAACCAAGAAACTTGGTCAAGAGACAGCCAAGATTGTTCTGGAAATAGCAGCGCTTGAGAATGGTGATCTTGATCCAGCCAAGAAATTTGAGCAGGAAGAAAAGCTACGCAAGGAATATCAAGGCCGCACCAAGGTTTATGGCGAACTGGGGTCTACTTTCTCCAACATCGAATTGTCTGCCAAAGCCAAAACAGGCCCAGGTGACATTGCGTTAATCACTGGATTTATGAAGATGCTTGATCCAGGCTCAGTGGTGCGTGAGACTGAATTCGCAACGGCGCGTGACACCGCTGGGCTTTTTGATCGTCTTGCTAACCAAGCTCAAAAATTCCAAAGCGGCCAACTGTTTTCACTGAACTCAAACCAGCGCCAAGAGTATGTCAATCTGGCCAAGCAATATTTGGACGCTGCACAGAAAAAAGCAGTAGACGACAAGAAGGCGCTTGGCATAGTGGTCAAGAATTACAAGCTCAATCCTGAAAACGTGTTTGGTCAAGAAGCGCCACCATTACCAACCAGCGCAACCGTGGGAGGACAGACTTACACACGGCCACCTGGTTTCACTGATACGCAATGGAGAGACTACCTCAAAGCCCAAGGGGTCATGCAATGAGCCCAGAAGAGTGGCTGGCATCACAGACTCAGGTAGCACCTGCTGCGCCTGTAGCAGCTCCTGCCGCGCCTGTAGCAGCACCTGGGATGCCAGGGGCACGAGTGACGCCAACCGAGCAGGCTGCCCGAGATCAAGAGGCCATTCCCATCCTGATGCAAGAATTGCAAAAGGCTCAAGGCCAACAGCAAGCTGGCAATCCTAGGGCGGCAGGTGATGTTGTCGCAATCGTCAAAGAATTGGCTCGCAAGGGCGTCAATGTAGACATTGGTGCCTTACCATCAATTTCCGCAGCCTCTGCCCCGGCAGCAGCCCCGGCAGCAGCCCCAGCATCGGCCCCAGTTTCACCAGAGGCATGGCTGGCATCACAAACCCCTGCAACCCCTGTCAAGCCACCACAGTTGGGTTTCTTTGAGGGCTTGGTTGAGTCTGTGACAGGTAGTAGGCGTGCTGCATCTCCAGAAGTTGCTGCGGCACTTGCTGAAAAGCGAACAATCTACGATATGCCAGAAGCCAACCAAATGTCTTTTGGCTTGCTGAAGGCGGCACTCGGCGGGTTGATGGCTGGCTCTGAAGAGCGTGCCAAGATTTTTGCTGCTAACTTCCCTGGCTTGACTTATCGGTTAGACCAACAAGGCACCGTATTTTTACGCTCACCGACAGATGGCAAAGAATACGTTATTGAGCCAGGTTTGACCGCACGAGATATTCCACGCGGGGCAGCAACAGCAGCAGCATTCACACCCGCTGGCCGAGCAGCCACTATTCCTGGCGCAATCATGAAGGCTGGCGCAACTCAAACAGCCATCGAAGCCAGCCAAGCGGCAACAGGCGGTGGCACGGGTCTGGCAGACGTTGGTGAAGTGGCATTGGCAGGCGCTCTAGGCCCAGCAGGGCAGATTATTCAGCGAGTGGTTCCACCAGTAGTCCAAGCAGTCAAAGGCGGCGCACAGAGGGTTATGGCGCGTCCTGCCCCTGCTCCTGCAGCGCCACGGGTTGAGCCAACCTTTGAAACACAAGTGCCAACAGCAGCGCCACCTGTACCGCCTGCAGCGCCACCCGTTGCGGGAGCAAGGCAATTGCCATCCGACATTGAGGCCGCAAGGCAAGCAGGCATTACTCTCATGACCAGCGATGTGGTGCCACCCCGCACCTTTGCGTCGAAATGGTTGCAAACCATTGGCGAGCGTATTCCAGGCGCAGGAACTGGTGGCATACGTCAGGCTCAACAGACAGAGCGCATTGAGGCTGTGCGTAATGTGTTGCGCGAATTTGGAGCCGATGATGCTGCCAGAGCAGCGGACGATGTGATGAAGGACTTGGCAACCAAACGTGGTGCTGATCTTACAAAATACACCGGCTTGAAGACAGAAGTTATTGAACGTCTTGGCGAGACTGGCACAGTGCCAATGACCAAAACAGTGCAAGCTATTGATGATCAAATTGCCAAACTGGAAGGACTAAAAACTCAAGAAGTTGCGCCAATTATTGAGCGCTTGACCGACTGGAAAGCTGCATTGCAAGATCAGAATTTGATCAATGTTGAAACACTGCGCAAACAAATCGGAGAAAGTTTTAAGGCTCCAGAATTGGCATCTGTTCGTGGCATTGGTGAAAAAGCCTTGTCCAGCATTTACAAACCACTCAAGCAAGATATGGAAGCGTTTATCACTCAAGTTGGTGAACGCCGTGATGTGACAAAGTATAAAGTGGCGAACAAACGATTGTCTGATCTGGCTGGTGAACTTGACATGAGCACATTGAAATCAGTGCTCAGGCGTGGTGATGAGACACCAGAAGTAATTGCCAACATGCTTTTTAGCAAAAAACCCAGCGAAGTAAGGCAACTTTATGCAAGCCTAACTCCAGCAGGACGCGAAAGCGCCAGAGCTGCAATTCTTGCTCGCGCAGCAGAAAAAGCAACGGCAGACGTAGCTGAAGGAACTGTTGTATCACCAGACAAATTTGCCAATGAAGTCAAACGTCTTGGCACATCTGTGGGCGTGTTTTTTAATGGTGATGACCTAAAACAAATTGAAGGACTCACCAGGGTGCTCAACATCACCAAACGCGCATCTGAGGCCGCAGCAGCACCACCCACAGGCGTGCAAGCCGCAATTCCCGTCAGTGCTGCGGCACTGTCCAGCTTTTTTGGCGGTGGCTTGCTTGGGTTCCTTGCAACACTTGGAGCAGCTGGTAGCGTAGGAGTAGCTGCTCGAATTTATGAATCAGCACCAATTCGCAACTTGCTGATTAAAATACCACAGACCGCTACAGGAAGCAAAGAGGAAGCTGCATTGCTCAAGCGTTTAACATCTGTAATCCAAACAGGAATCCAAACAGGCCGACAATCCACCCAGGAGAACCAGTAATGTCCGCACTCTCAATCAGACCGCCATACCCAGCATTCGCTGGCGCTGACGGCCAGCCGCTGGACGATGGCTACATCTGGATCGGCACAGCCAACCTAAGCCCCCAGGTTAACCAAATTGCGGTCTACTGGGACTCAGCACTGGCCATCCCTGCTGTGCAGCCCATCCGCACCTTGGGCGGTTATCCGGTCTACCAGGGCACGCCAACACGGTTCTACACCACCACCGACTACAGCATTCAGGTGCTTGATGCCAAAGGCAGCGTGGTCTACACCTCGCTGAACGACAATGCTTTCAGCGGCGGCGCTGTGGTAAGTGATGCCACTGGCGATGGCGTGCAGACAATTTTCCCTGTGTCGTTTGTGCCCTCGGCTATTTTCATCAATGGCGTATACCAGAATCAGAACACTTACACATATGCTGGCGGTAATGTGACATTCAGCCAGGCGCCGCCCTACACTTCGATTATTGAATTTGTGTTCTAAGGAGAACAAGAATGCTAAAAACAGTCTCATCCATCACCAACGCCATTGGTGCGCTGAACTACAAGGGCACGTGGAATGCCAGCACCAACACGCCAACGCTTGCAGATGGCACTGGCGCAAAGGGTGACTACTATGTGGTCAGCACCGCAGGCACACAGACATTTGACGGCATCTTGTTGTTCTTCGGTGCAGGCGACTGGATCGTCTATAACGGCGCGGTCTGGCAGCGGGTTGAAGGTGGCAGCGATGGCAACTTTTCTAATGTAACCCTCAACAGCACAGACGCTGGGGCAACGGCTGGCCCACTGCTTGACTTGTATCGCAACTCAGCCAGCCCCGCAGCGTCCGACACAATTGGCGAGATTGAGTTCAACGGCCAAGACAGCGCAGGCAATAAGCAGCAGTATGCACTGATTCACGGCTCCATTCTCAGCCCGACCTCAACTACCGAACAGGGCCAGATTCACTTTGAGACTGCAACGGCTGGCGCATCTACCGAGAAGATGATTATCGGCACGACCAATTTGGTGATAAACGAAATTGGTGCTATTTTTAACGTGCGAATTGAAGGCGACACAGACGCTAACTTGTTTTGCACAGATGCAACAAACAGCCGTGTTGGTGTTGGCACAGTTGGCCCAACAGCAAAATTGGATGTTGTTGGCGGTGATATTCGGATAGACAACGGCAATTTAATCATTGGCACATCAGGCAAAGGCATTGATTTTTCCATAACAAGCCATCCTGCTGGCATGACTAGTGAGTTGTTGGCTGACTATGAAGAAGGTACCTGGACACCATCACAGGGCGCAGGGCTTACTGTTGTTGGTGCATTTACTTCAAATGGGACGTACACCAAAGTGGGTAGATTAGTAACCATAAGAGGAAAAGTTGACGGGGCAACTTCTATTGCGTGTACTTCAGCGGGTGCGATTTGTGGCGGTTTACCGTATGCTGTTGCATCAGATACCGCAGGGGTTTATTTTAACGGCACGTTAAGTGCTGGTGGAAGCGTTGATGCTTTCTCAAGCCAAGTTAATGCCGTTGGTGCAATTGGTGCAACTGTTGCAATTTACTTCAGCGCAACATACCAAGTTTAAGGGATAAATATGTCACTGACTAAAGTCACTTTTTCGATGATTGATAGCGCAGCTATCAATGCAAAAGATTATGGTGTTGACATGACGGGAGTAGCAGATTCATCTGCTGCTTTTCAATTGGCTCTTAATGCTTGTACTGGTGGCAAACTGTTATATGTGCCAACAGGCAGCGTCAAATTAGACAATCAAGTGGTTGCACCTGCAACTATTGGCGGCATCGTTGGGGACGGTATAGGTATTACCACTATCACTTACACCAAAGAGCAACCAATGCCCTCACCAGTTTATGATGGGTCTGAATGTGCCATTGTGCTTGAAGGCATTGATGGTGCGCGGTATGAAGATTTTTCGCTTGTTTACACAGGCACATACTATGTTCCAGGGTCGCCTTATTTTGGCGTGGTTTCGGGGCTATTTATAAAAGACTGCAATGACACACTTGTTCGCAGAATAGAAGTAACTGGCTTTAACTGTACTGGTGTGCAATTCATAAGCACAGCACCAGCATTGTCTTTGCGAAATAGTATCGAAGAATGTTACTTGCATAACAATATGCAATCGGGGTGCTATGCTGACTACCAAAAAGCATTTACGATTCGTGGTTGCCAACTTGAGTACAACGGAGATGTTTTGGATGGTGGCACAGGGTATGGATTTTCAGCAAACACTGGCGGCTTTAACGAAGATTTGTTAGTCACGGAAAACCACACTTACCGCAACTATCGCAAAGGTATTGATTTCCATGATGGCTTTGGTGTTGTCTGCACAGATAATGTGTGTATTCAAGATCGGCTGCATGGCATTTTTTACGAGAACACAACAACCAAAGTCAGCGACATTCTGATTGCCAACAACTATGTTGAGTGCGATCCAAGCACTGTTTTGGCAGCGCCTTATGATTTTTATAAAGGCATTTCTGTATATCTAGTTGACAACGCAGCTTCAATGCTTCCAAATGTCACGATCATTGGAAACGTTCTGAAAAATATCTACAAAACTGGATTAACTGAAATTCTTCCAATTTATGTACAAGACCAAACAAGCGAACGCACTTTAGTTAACGTAACTAAAAATACAGTGCGAGGAGGCGCAGCAGATTTTGGAATTTTTGTTGAGAGCAACACAAACGCCAACGAAATGATTGCCAATATTGAGGGAAACATCGTCTCGCTTGGTAATTTGACTTCTTACGGGATTGCGGTAACGCCTTACGACCCATTAGCCGTGGGAAATGCTGGATATTGTCAAATCATAAACAATAACGTTATCGCCAACTCTTGCGGTGGCCCATTGTTCTCTGTTAAAACAGGAAATAAAACTGTTGACATATCAGACAACAGCGCATTCTTAACAACGCTTGGAAATGAAAGCGTAAAAGTTGAAAATACTGTAAATTCAATTGTCAGAATTAAAAACAACACAGTCAGTGCAACCAATGATGGAACTACCAACAAGATTGTTTATGGTAGCCAACTTGTAGCCCAAGTTCAGAACAACGTAGTTGGCGGCGCGGAGCAACTTAATATTTCTAGAATTGCATCTACTAAGGGCGCGGATGTAATGTGGCGCGGGTCAAAAAATTTGACTGCTGCAACTCTTACAAGTGTTTCTTTGTTTTGCCAAGAATTTACCCAAGGTTATTACAAGGTTAAATGGTCAGCGTATTACAACAATTCAACAACTGACACGGCAACTGCTGGTGGAGAATTTATTTTTACCGCAGCTTGGTCTGACAACAACCAAATTTGTAGTTCAGCCATAACGGTAGTAAATGCAATTGCCGCCCACACGGGATCGCTTACCGATATTGCATTAACTTGGTCAATTGCTTCTGGAATTGTTGGTTTGTATGCAAGAACTTTGCAAGTTACATCAAATGTGAATTGTTCTGTTTATTTTGAAATTGAATCTGTTATGTCTTTAAACAACACAACGGTTTCTGTTTTGCCACTTTTGTAAAAAACTGTTTAACCGTACTGGTGCGGCCCACCAGACTTAATGTCTGACTGGATGGTCAGGCTGGAAACAAGGAAATAATATGTTGGAAAAAATTACATCTGTCGATCTGATTGAAGTCATTGAAAACGGCTGCATTCAAGTTCGCACCAAAACCGCTATCAAAGAAGATGGCATTGAAATTAGTAGCAAGTTCCACCGCCATGTCGTTGCCCCCGGCGATGACTACAGCGCCGAGGATGTCCGTGTCCAAGCTATCTGCAAGGCAACGCATACGGCGGCTGTGGTGGCGGCTTATAAGGCGGCACAAGCTGCACAAGGAGTCTGACATGTCCACAAACTCACAAATCGCTTTTACACCCCTTGGCAAGACCATCGTGGTAGCAGCAACCACATCAGCGCCAACTGGCATTCAAGCGCCTGTTTATGAAAAGTTTGACCCGCAGAATGCAGGCCAGTACCGCTTCATCAACGCAGGCACCACGACCGTGTTCCTGGGCACTGCAATGGGCGCTGCAGAGGCTACGGCAGCAGCTGTGGCACCGACTGCTGGCAACCCAACTGGAGCCATCGTGCTGGTCCCTGGTGCTGTAGAGATTCTGCGCTTCAACGCAAATACCTACTTCAGCGGCCTGTCCAGCGCAGCGGCTACCGTCTACATCACGCCAGGCCAAGGGCTTTGAGATGCCAGATTTACTTTCCGATGGCAAAGCGGAACGCTGGCATCTTAAAAAAGAAATCCAGCTAACCCATGTCATCAGCACTTTGTTGCTGATCGGCGCGGTGCTTGCCTACGTCAGTAAGATTGAACAGCGGCTGACAATCGTTGAGACGCAGTTGCTGGCCCAGCGTGATGCCACGCTGCAACAGCGAGCGCAACTTGAGCGCATGGACGCCAAGCTAGACAGGTTGATTGAGCGTGGCAGCAAGTAATGGAATTCTTCGAGGCGCTGGCAAAGGGCTGGCCCATGCTGCTGGCGCTCATAACGCTGATTATCGTGCTGGCAAAAATGGATATCAAAATTGCCGTGTTGGAAGAAAAGGTGAAGAGTTTGTTTGAGATTTTTAACAGGAAAGACAAATGATTGACCTTACCAAAGCCATAGGAGCCGTTGCCGCAAGCATTGCAGCCATTGGCGGCGGTTACACCTTGGCAGACAAATTTGGTTGGTTTGACCGAGCCATCCTTGAGTGGTCACCAGAGCATTTTAAAATCACAGCAGCAACCGGACAGCCTATCAATGTGACAGTTGCCCGTATCAAAAAGCGTGATGACTGTTCAGTGGAAAGTTTCACGCCAAGCATCCGTGACGCATCGGGCATGGTGCATGAAGCAACGACAACAGCAAGCAAGTTTAGCGGCCCAGCAGGGCCACAGATTGATACTTTTTCGTACCAATTGACGATGGTCAGAAAAGAAAAGATTGCACCTGGCACAGCCACACTGCTGGCGACGATCAAGTACAAATGCCCAGAGGGTGAGCGAGTGGTGCAGTATCCTCGCCATGCTAATTTAAGTTTTGATCTTAAAGGCTAACCATGCTAACCCTGCTCTCAACTCTGATTAGCTTCCTCGCTGGCGGCCTGCCCAAGCTGCTGGGTTTCTTCCAAGACAAGGCAGACAAGAAGCATGAGATGGCAATGGCCCAGTTGCAGATCGAGCGTGAGCTTGAGCTACGCAAGGCAGGCTTTGAAGCCGCGCAACGGGTGGAGGAGATCAAAGTCGAAGGTCAGGCCATCGAAGCAGAGGCATCAGAACGGGCTGCGCTGTACGCGCACGACATAGCCATAGGTCAGGGGGCATCACAGTGGATGGTCAACCTGCGATCTGGTGTCAGGCCGGTGCTGACCTACGGTTTCTTCCTGTTGTTTGCCTTTGTGGAAATCGGCGGGTTTGTCTACGCATGGCATCGGGACATTGCCTTTGATGTGCTTATTGCAAAATTGTGGGACGCTGACACACAGATCATCTTTGCCAGCATCATCAGCTTCCACTTCGGTGGACGGGCATTTAAAGGTGGCAAGGATTGAAGGTCTCCGACCGCTGCAAGGAGATGATCAAGCATCACGAAGGTGTGCGATACAAGCCGTACCGTTGCCCAGCGCGGCTCTGGACTGTAGGAGTAGGCCATGTTCTTTACCCAAATCAAGGTCGTTTACCACTGGATCAGAGGGATGCTTTTCCGCTGGAGCCGCATGACAACCGTACTTTTTCGAGCGACGAAGTAGATGGAACCCTTGCTTTTGATCTCCAGCGATTTGAGGTTGGGGTCGCCCGACTTTTTCCTGTGGTGCTTACCCAAGGTCAAAACGATGCTCTTGTCAGCTTTGCTTTTAATCTGGGTCTTGGGGGCGTACAGCGAAGCACCCTCCGTTCAAAGATGCTTCGGGGCGAGACGCAAGAAGCTGCCGACGAATTCTTGAAGTTTACAAAGGGCGGTGGCAAAGTACTGCCTGGCCTGGTCAAGCGCCGAAATGACGAACGGGCGCTGTTTCTGTCCTAAGTCTGGCGCCCAGGATACGGGCAGTCATCTGGCACAAACGCCAGGCAGTGGACGCCAGCAAACTTTGTCCTAGTCTGCACCCACCTGTCGATGTAGACATCTGGCATGAGCGCAAGTGATCTGCTGATTTGGGATGCGCCAATGTCGAGCGCAAACGACAGCTCACTGGCGGTCATGCCATCAGGCGCTTGGGCCAGGGCGTCCCTGATGCGTTTGGACAGTACTGTGATTGTCATTTGTTAAGTTCCTTCAGCTTTGCTTCCAGGGCTTGATTCAAGCCCCAGGCCGTTGAGCCATTGGTATCATTCCATTTGTTGTAGATTTCAGCGAATTGGAATTCAGTCAGCCCTACCCACGGGCGCTGTGTTGCTTTCCAATCAGCCACAAAATCAATTGCCTGTAGCCCGTATTCAGCAATGATGTTGTTGATGCCTTCCCATTCAGGCGGCGGCTCTGACTTTTCCAGTGCTTCGCGTAGGGCGTCAGCAGCATTAGAAAACATCGGTGCTGACAGCACATTGGCGGCATCAATCAACGCCTCCAGCGCCTGCTGCGCGGCTTGTCTCAGGTCAGTCATAGCATTCCCCAGATAAAGCCAGCCAGCCCCGCAATGCCAACCAAGGCAAACAGGATCAGCAACGTGATTGCAATGCCGAAAATCAGGCTTGCAAGTTCGTAATCGTCGTTGTCATCCATGCCAACCCCCTGCCGCCAAGGTGTGCCGGGTCCAGAGGAATGCGCTGCTCTCAACAGC